>Ga0268276_1002283_pt1 | contig 16663 bp, 17 predicted proteins | sample saktaG_4_FD_190145 | JGI IMG/M metagenome (GOLD analysis project Ga0268276, IMG submission 190145) | Saline water microbial communities from Sakinaw Lake, British Columbia, Canada - sak_2010_1_5_45m | ecosystem: Environmental > Aquatic > Non-marine Saline and Alkaline > Saline ...
CTGTGACAGAGTACTTCATTTTTCCCAACCTACCGTTTCAACACTTTTTTCCTAATTGTTTTGGCGATACTTTTTATCGTTTTGCCACTAATCTTTGGTTTTACCTTATTAATAATCTTTTTCGTTACTACTTTTTTTAATCTTTTAGTAGTTATTTTACCTACTATTTTATGTTTTGTCATATATTTAATTCCTTCTAAGAGTTCTTTTCTTCTTAAATGATCTACTGGTCTTTCGCTGTAAATATTTGGTCCAGCATAGGTTATTTCTCTTTTCTCAATCATTTCCAAAAAGTCTTTCTCATTTTGCGGTTTTCGCTTCATATTAACAATTGAGCTTCCAATTGTGTGCGCGTAGTGGGCGTCGCTTCCTACTGTGACAAATTTTGCGTTTTCAGCAAAAATAATGGCTTTTTTTACTCTATCGAGGGTTTCTAGGGCGATTTGTTCGAGTTGTGTTTTTATTTTTGTGGATTTTCCTAAGGTGATTGTCCTTGTCAACCTATTTTTGTCCAAAAAATTAAAGATGGCATAAAATCTGTTTACCCATTTGCTTCCAAAAACAAGTCCGTTAGCAGAACCTAGCATTCCATTATAATATTCCACTCCTACTTTATATTTTTTCAATAATTTTTTTGTTTGTTCTTCCCCTAATAGAGCACAGGTTGAATCTGTTTTGTATCCGTATGGGTGGGCAAAGCTTGCGGTGAGTTTGTGTTTTTTTACTTCTTTAAGTGCTTCTTCAATTGGAATATTTACTTTTTGTATTTTTGAAACGTTATATATTGATTCATCTTTTCCTAAAATTACTAAGTGTCCTGCGGTTGTTTTTGCTTCCATTCCGGGGATTAGTATTATCCCTTCGGGCTGAGTGGCTTTTAATTTTCTGTAAGCTAATCTTGTATCATATTCTACGTGCTCAGTTATTGCAACAACGCTTAATTTTTGCTTAACTACTTGTGCCCAATAATCTTTTGGTTTCATTTTCTTTTCCAATAGGTGGGTGTGCAAATCAGCTAGGAAAAGTTTTTGTGTCATAAAATAAGTTGATTGTTTTTGTTTAAATAACTCTCTGTTTTGTACAAAGTTGGAGTTGGCTCAACTTTTTAATTTTTTTTCTGTTTTTCTTTATTTTTGTGCATATTTGGCAAGATAATACCTTCCGGCAATAGCTGTCATGCCAGATATATTGTATTAAATACTTCTTAAAACCTCTGTATTAATGGTTATGAAAAAGTTAATTTCTGTCTTGCCAGACTTTTCGTCTCTTTCTCCTTTTGAGCAGAGGATTTTGGTCTTTATTTTTGAGAAATGGCCCACAACCCCTCTTGAGATAGCTGAGAATCTTAACGAAGATACCTCCTCTCGTGAAAATAAACGTAGGTTAAGCACAAAATATGCTTATTATGTAAAAAAATTAGTAAATAAACACTTGATTGTTTCAAAAAAAGCGGGAAATAGTATTATTGTTTGGCCTTTAGTGGTTGAGAAGTATAGGACGATTCATTCTATCTTGCAGGATTATGAAAAAGAGTCCTCGGTTGCTTTGGTTAAGGATCATTTTACAAAATCATTTTTGGGTGAGAACTAATGTTGAACTCTTTTCTTGATAAATATATTTTTACAAACACTTTAAAGTACACTCACAACAATTTTTTCCTAGTGGATATGCCTTTTGTTATTACCCCGATTAGTGTTTTAACTAATTTGGCGGGCAATCCTGATTCGAATTTGCAAAAAAAGATTTATGCTGAGGTGAAAAGATCTTCTCGCGAACATTTTTTAGAAAAAGTCTCGGGTTTTGGTCTTGATAAAGAAAAACAATTAAAATTTGTTCAGGATTTTTTTGTTGCTTCAGGTTGGGGTGCTATTCAACCAGTTGATTTGAATTTTGATTCAAAAAGAGCTATTATTGTTGTGGATAATTCTCCTTTTGTTGTTGAATTAAAAGGAAAAGCAAAAGTCGCTGTTGATGTCTTTTTGCGTGGTGTTCTTGCCGGTTTGTTTTCAAGAATTTTTTCGGAAAATATTGATTGTGTTGAAGTTGAATGCGCTGCGCTTAATTTTGAGCGCTGTAAATTTATTATAAAACCCCAGCAAGAATTTGATTTTACAAATCAGGTAGTAAAAGACCAAATCGAAGTGGGTGACTAAATTGTACTTTTTCCCAAAGCTTATTTTAGAAGTTTACAAATTCATTTTTCTGCTTTGATTTCTTTTTTCCCTAACATAAATGGTTGTAGTGCTTTTGGTATTTTTATTGTCCCTTCTTTTGTTTGGTAGTTTTCCATTATTACCCTCAAAGTTCTTGTTGTTGGTATCATTGTGTTGTTTAGGGTGTGTACATATTCCTTTTCGCCATTTGCTTTCTTGTATTTTATGTTAAGTCTTACTGCTTGGTAGCTTGTGCAATTGCTGCATGAACCAAGTTCAATGTATTTTTTCTCTCTTGGTGACCATCCTTCAAGATCAAATTTCTTTGCGGCTACTATTCCCATATCTCCCGTGCATACGTTAACTATTCTATAAGGGATTTCTAGTGCTTCAAGTAATTCTTGCTGATTTTTTGATATTTGTTTAAATATTTCCCATGATTGTTCAGGTTTACATATAACTACTTGTTCAATTTTATTGAATTGGTGGACTCTAAAAAATCCTCTTTCATCAAGTCCATGTTTTCCTATTTCTCTTCTAAAGCAAGGGCTCATTCCTGCAAGCATTATTGGTTTATCTAAATCCTTTTCGTTTAAAATTTCATCCATATACATTGACACCATTGGATGCTCTGAGGTGGCAATCAAATACAAGTCATCATTTTCTATTTTGTACATTACTGTTTCAAAGTCACCCAAATCCGTTACTCCCGAGTAAGCTTTTCTGTTCATCATTAATGGGGGTTGTATTAGAACAAATCCTTTTTTGATTAACATTTCTATTGCAAGTCTTTGTAATGCTAAGTCAAATAGCGCTAAATCCCCTTTCAAATAAAAAAATCCCGCTCCCGCAACTTTTACCGCTCTATCAAATTCAGCAATGTTTAGTTGTTTTGCTAGCTCTCCGTGGTGTTTTAATTCAAAGTTAAATTCTTTCTTCTCGCCCCAATGTTTTTCTGGAACATTTTCTGTATCATCTTTTCCAAAAGGCACGCTTTCGTGAAGCAAGTTAGGGATTCTCATTAGTAAGCTTTTGTTTTCTTCTTCAAGTACTTTCATTTTCCCTTCTTTTTCTTTTAGCTCTTCTGGAAGTTTTTTTGCTTTTGCCATTAATTTTGTCGCATCTTTTTTATTTGTTTTTGCTATTTTAATTTCTTCTGTTATTTTGTTTCTTGCCTGCCTTAAATCATCAACTTCTTGTTTTAATTTTCTCCACTCTTTGTCTTGTGAGACCCATTTTTCAATTCTTTCCATTACTTCAGGCTGTTGTCTTTTGGAAAGATTTTTCTTCACTTCAGCATATTTTTCTCGAATTATTTTTGGGTCTATCATTCTCTATCACCTTATTGTTCTATTTACAATCTTGTAGTTCTGTAAATATAAATTCACTCAATTCTTTAAAATCCCTCTTTTTTGGGAAAAAGGGCTTTTTTTGCCCTTGTTTCCTTTACTCTTTTAATAGTAGCCAGTAAAAGAGTCTTGGTTGTAACTCTTCTTTTATCAGCATATATTTTTCCATATAGCCTACTCTTTTGAATCCTGTTCTTTCTAGCACTTTTTGGCTTCCTATTTTGAAGGGGTGTGTTGTTGCTTTTACTCCTATTAAGCCAAGTTCTTTTGCTTTTTTAATTAATTTCTTTGTTGCTTTTGTGGCTATTCCTTTTCCTTGGAACTTTTTCCCAACAAAGTATCCAATATCGCCGTACTTTTTTCCACGTTCGATTTTAAGCCCTGCTCCGCCCACAATTTTTTTTCCAAAAAATATTGTATATTGGTGCTCTTCTCCAAGTTTTATCTTTTCCTCTTGGCTTTCTAAAAAAGTTTTTTCTTCTTCTGCGGTTTTAGCACCGATTGGCGAAATAATTAGAACTAGAGATGCTAGAGACTTGCTCAAACAATTCTTCAGCATGTTCAACTTTTTGATATTCCATTCTTATTAATTCCACTAACTTTTGTTTTTTCATAACTACCACCTTTACTTACTTCTTCTCCGCGAATTAATAAGTACTAATTAAAGGAAGCTGTGACAATTTATACAGCTTGTCTTTTTCAGTGCTTCGGCAAGCCAAAAATGCATGTTTTTCTGTACACTTCGTTTAATTCTTCCGTGGTTTTTGCTCTTCGAGCCGAGGAAATTAGCGCATCTAATGCTCTTAGTTGTACCGGTCCAAAATCATATGCCTTGCGATTTCGTTTTAAATCAATTAAGGACCGGGTAATGTTTCTTCTAAACGGGGCGGGGATTTTTCCTGTCTTTTTAGCTTCAGGAGATTCAATAACTGTTTTGATGCTTTCATGAAGGCTTATGGACCTTGCTCGTCTAAGTTGCTGTCTGTGTGGCATTTTTTTCACCTAAAGGGTTTTCTCCGCCCAAATAAAATGTTTTGTTTCTTTAAATCCTTTGCTTCTCCAAAACTTTTTTGTCTTTTTATGGTGTTCTTCTTCAAGCACTTGGATGTATCGAACATTTCTTTTCTTAAGTTGTTTATATAATTCAATTAGAAGTTTTGTTCCTACCCCTTTTTTTCTATGTTCTCTTCCAACAGCAATATTGTCAAGCATGCACCATCCGCCAGCATGATGTGAGAGTATTTTTGCAAAGATAAAACCCACTATTTCTCTTTTTTCGTCCGCCACCAAAAAGATATTTTCTTTTCTGAATTTTATGAATTCTTTTAGCTCGGATTTTTCGTGAAATGGAAACTTTTTTGAGAAGTCAAGTTCGTGCACTTTTTTTCCAAGCAAGTATATGTCATGAATGTCTTTTTTTTGTGCTTCACGTATTTTCATAATATATTCCTTTAGAGTAGTGTTTTTATCTTGGTATTATTGTATCTCACACATTAGTGGCAGTAAGCATATTTTCTTTTCGCAATCAATTTTTTCGGTTGTTATTCCTTTTAAGGTTGCATATAACTTTTCTTGAATCATTTCAGTTTCCAGCGGATAGATATGCTCGTTTTTGTAAAACTCTTCAAGTTGTACCTTGTATTTTTCGTGTCCGTCAGCTTTTTCAATAAGATTTTTTTGAACAATTCCCCAGTTGCGTTTCACAAATTCAGCGAGTTTTTTTGTCTCAAAGAGCTCTATTTTTTCGTTTTTGTTTATTATCATTGTCCAATCAGAGGCGTTTAGTAATCGCCTGTTTTTTGTTCGTATTATTATTGCATTTTCGCCCAAGTCCCCAAAGGAAAACTTTTGGTCAATTTTTGTCTCGTTAAAAATATAGTCCACGCCGGTGTAATTATCTTCTATGGGTTTCATTCCAAATGGTTTTATTTGTTTGAGTTTTTTTCGCATGTCGTTTTGTATTAAACAAACAGGGTTTATGTGTCGTGCTTTTCTTGCGAAAGATCTTTTGCGTGAATTCCTCATTTTTTCTATTACTTCAATCAGTTGTTCATAGTGTCGGTAAGGCAATTCAGCATACATTTGTAATTATTTGGAGTGCTTTCTCGTATATATTTTTTTGTTTTTTTAGCGTTTTGTTTTGTGATTTTTTTGGTTTAGCAAAGTTTTTTATTCAGAATGAGCATTATTATTTCTGTCAAAAAGCCTTTTTTAGTTCTCAAATTTTATTTTTCCTATTGTTTTTTTCGCTTTCTCAAATTTTTCGTCAAATTCTTCAAAAAACTTTTTTGCGTAAGGAATGCCGTACTTTGCTTTGCATTCTCCGCACAAATTTTTTCCTGTTTTGCATTCCTCAAACATTTTTTGCAATATTTTATCTTCTTTTATGAAATGGTTTTTGCAGTACTCAAAAACAACGCATATTTCTGGTTGTCCGCCCTTTGTTTTTTGTTCTTCTTTTGTAACGCGGCCTCCTGTAAATGCCTTGTTTATTTTTTTTTCCAAACTTTTCATGTCTTTTTCAGGGATTTCAATTTTTCCTATTTCTTCTCCGCTTTTACTCATTTTAAATGAACCATCAAGAGCGGAGGTGTATTTGTTGTATATTGCGCTTGGCGGAAAGAAACCGTATTCTTGTCTTAATCTTCTTGCAACATCTCTTGACATTCTTATGTGTGGTGCTTGATCAATTCCTACTGGGATTATTCCAGGCATCGCTTCTTTTAGTTGTGGATGCAATATGTCCCCCATTTGTGTAAATGCAGAAATTACTTTTGCAGGATGAACACTTCCATATATTGCTCTAAATTCATTTTCCGTTACTTTTTGTGCGCATATTGCTGCTAAGTTGCTTACTGTTTTGTTTTCACTTTGAAAGTAAAATATTGTCTTTTGTGGGTCGAGTCCTAGCGCGATATATGCGGGGATATGAAAATTTAGCGCCCTTTTTTTTCCTTCTTCAATAGTAACTCCGCGGGTGGCTTGGCTTTCAACATCAGCTATTAGCACAAATGTTTTAGCCCCTTGTTCTTGAAAGTATTTTACGTTTTGAATAACGCTTTCCGTTCCTAAATGTATTTTTTCGCTTGAGGGCATTATTCCTGTTAGGACATAAAATGGTTTTTTTTCTTTTATGCACTTTGCTATTACTTCAAGGTCTTGTCCTCCAAAGTTTATCCCTCTTCGCATGAGGGCATTTGGTTTTGGAAACATTTTTTCATCAAATGGTTCCATTCCAAATTCTTTTATCAGTCTGGTGTAATCTTCCACAAGTTCTTTTCCCCACGGGTCAATAATTACTTTGTTTTCTTTTTCACTCATTTTTACCACTTTTTTCTAAGCACAATCTTTCTTTAGTTCCTTACTATTGTTTCTTCTTTATCTTTTTTAAGCTTCTGTCTTACTGTTTTTTGTTCACATTTGTGACGCTTTTTTAAGTTCTTCAAGTTTTGCTAGGGCTTTTTTAGAGTCAATTGTTTCTTCAGCAAGTTTTATTCCTTCTTTGAAGTCTCTTGCTTTTCCTGCGATTATGAGTGCTGCTGCTGAATTGAGCACTACAATGTCTCTTTTTGCTCCTTTTTTGCCTTGTAATATTTCTAATATTATTTGTGCGCTTTCTTCTTTTGTTTTTGCAGCTAATTCTTCTTCGTTCGCATAATTAAGTCCGTACTCTTTCGGGTCAAAGGAATAGGTGTTTATTTTTCCTTCTGATATCTCGCTTATTTTTGTCTTTCCAGTAATAGTTATTTCATCCAACCCTTCCCCATTGACAATCATCGCTCTTTCTATTCCTCGTTTTTTCATTACCTCTGCAATCATTTCAGTTATTTCTGGATTAAATACACCCATTATTTGTTTTTTTACTTTTCCAGGGTTTAATAGTGGGCCCATTAAGTTGAATATTGTTTTTATTCTAAGTTCTTTTCTTAAGGGCGCAACGTTCTTGAACATCGGGTGGTGGTTTGGAGCAAATAAAAAAGCCATATTTATTTTTTTCATTAGTTCTTCGGGTTTTGCGCTTGCGTTTTGCATATTAACACCTAACGCTTCTAAAACATCATAACTTCCGCTGCTTGAAGAAACAGCTCTGTTTCCGTGTTTTGCTATTTTTACCCCAGCTCCTGCCACAACAAACATGCTTGCTGTTGAAACATTAAATGTGTTTTTTCCGTCTCCCCCGGTTCCACACAAGTCAATACAATCATTTCCTAGTTCAATTGTTTTGGCTTTTTGGATTATTTTTTCCACAAATAAAGAAAGCTCATTTGGGGTAACTTTTTTTGTTTCTAAAGCGCATAATATTCCTGCTAATTGTATTTGGCTGAAATTGTTTTGTTCAATCCCCTCTATTATTGTGTTTATGTCTTCTTCATTGAGTTCTTCTTTTTTTATTATTTTTTTTAGTATTTCTTTCATTTTAGTCCCTCCAAAATATTTTCAATTAGTTTTTTTCCCGCATTTTCGTGCATTGATAATATTGATTCGGGATGAAATTGCACCCCTTCTATTGGGAGTGCTTTGTGCCTTGCACTCATTACAATCCTGTTTGTTTTTGCTGATAATTCAAAACACGCTGGGACTTTTAACACCCCTAATGAATGGTATCTAGCAAATTTTTGTTTTGCTTTTATTCCTGCAAAAATTGTTTTCCCGTCATGTTCGATTTCGCTTGCCTGTCCGTGCATTATTTCATCTAGTGGTTTTACCTCTTCCCCAAAGTACTCCATTATTGCTTGAAAACCTAGACAAATTCCAAACAGGGGGGTTGTTTTGTGGAAGTGCTCAATTATTTTCAAATAATTTCCTGCTTCTTTTGGTCCATTAGGCCCCGGTCCGAGTAAGATAAGGTCAGGTTTTTCTTTTTCTATTGTTTTAATTGAGCAATTACTATTGTACATCACAACTTTTGCTCCTGCGTTAATAAAATACGCTTCTATTGTGTTTGCGAATGAATCATAATTGTCGATAAAAACAACTTTGATTTCGTTGTGGGCTTTCTCGTTTGCCAAAGTGTTGTTTTCTTGATTCATTGTTTCACCTCAAGTACTTTCATTGCTTTTGTTGCTTTGAGTTTTATTTCTTTAAGTTCTTTTTCTGGTGTTGATAAAGCAACTATTCCCGCTCCACTGCGTATTTCAGATTTATTGTTTCTCACATGTACAGATCTTATTGTTATTCCTGTGTTGCACTCTCCGTTAAACGAAATCACTCCGCTTGCCCCTCCATAGTATCCTCTTTTTGACCCTTCATATTGTTCAATCATTTTCATCGCCTCTTGTTTTGGCGCTCCGCTTAGTGTTCCTGCCGGGAGCGTAATTAGCAATGCATCAATTGCATCTTTATCTTTTTTCAAAATCCCTTTTACTCCTGAAACTAAGTGATACAAATTAGGGTAGTGTTCGAGCGTAAATAGATCAATTACTTCTACGCTTGTCGGGTCAGATAATTTGTATAATTCGTGTCTTGCCAAGTCAACTAACATTGTGTGTTCTCTTATTTCTTTTTCATCATTGAGTAAATTTCTCCTCGCTTCCGCATCTTCAAGAGGGTTTTTTGATCGTGTAATTGTTCCTGCTATTGGTCTTATTTCAATTTCTTTTCCTTCTTCAGTTTTACTTATTTTTATGTGCATTTCAGGAGACGCGCCATAAAGTATTTCATTATCCCCTAAATTGTAGTAAAAAGAATAGGGTGAGGGGTTTATTTCCCGCAATTCTTTGTATGATTCAATTGGGTGTTTTTGAATTGTTTCTGTTGTTCTTCTTGAAAGTACGCATTGCATTGCTCTTCCATTTTTGATTTCATTAATTATTTTTTGCGCATTATTTTTGTATTCTTCTTCAGTTAAATCATACTCTGCTTTTCTTTCTTGTTTTGCAAAATCAAATCCCTTTATCCCTTTTTCTTCAGTGAACTTTTTCCCATTAAATGTGAATTCATGTGTTTCCGCTCGTTTTTCATCATCGTAAAGGGCGTATATTTTTGTCGGCAAAAATAGTTCAAAATCTTTACACCCTTCCTCTTTTTGCTTGTCTTCAACTTTGTAAAAATTTCTTGCAAAATCATAAGCAAACACCCCGTACAGTCCTGCATAACTATCCGTGGAATTAAACTTTCCAAGAATTGTTTTTATCACGCTTGAAATATTTGAAAGCTTCAAATTTTCTTCTTCGCTTAACTCTGGGTTTTCTTTCTTTTCTACTTTTCCAGCTATGTGTTTTTCGTCCGCAACTAGATTTGTTGCATAAGGGAAATCATTTTTGCTAAAATATTTTAGTATTTCTTCTCCCGCTTTATTTAGCGCAGTAATTGTGAAATCTTCTTTTTTTCCAGTTATTTTTATTGAAGGGTTTGGCACAATAATGCTTTTTCTTGGGTATTTTTGGTTTGGCGATTTTGACTCAAAAAGCAAGCTAATGTTATTTCCATTGTTACTTAGTTTTAAGTATAACTCGAAAGGATTTTCATATTTTGTAGGGGTTTTTATTGTTTCTATTTTGATTGTCATTTTTTATCCCTCTTTTGTCTTTTAGCCGCTTGGCTCATCTCTTTGCAGAACTTCCCCATTTTTTCTAACATTGTTTTTTTGTCCATAAGATTTTCCTCAATTATTTTGCAGAAGGCTGAACCGCATATTGCTCCGTCTGCTCCTAGTGCAAGAACATTTTTTACATGTCCCGGTTTGCTGATTCCAAATCCAACATACACAGGCAATTTCATTTCTTTTTTTGTTAGCTTTATTAATTCAGGTAATTTTTTGTTAAGTTCAGTTCTTGCTCCTGTTGTTCCTAATAGTGAGACTAAGTAAACATATCCTGTGCATACTTTGTTTAGTTTTTTCATTCTTTCTTTTGTTGTAGTTGGTGATACCAAAAATACTTGGGCAATTTTGTACTTTTTTGAATTTTTTACTAAATCTTCAGATTCTTCTAGCGGGACATCAGGGCATAATATAGCATTTATTTTGAGCTCTTTGCACTTTTTGTAAAAATTTTCCGTTCCATATTTGTAAACTAAATTATAGCTTAACATTACACTTATTGGTATTATTGATTCTTTGCGAATTTTTTCTATTATTCCAAATGCTTTTTCTGTTGTTATTTTGTTTGCCAGTGCTCTGTTGTTTGCTTTTTGTATTATCGGTCCGTCAGCTATCGGGTCACTAAATGCAAAGCCTAATTCAAGAGCGCTTGCCCCATTTTTTATTAATTCTTTAATTATTTTTATTGAATCTTCAATTGTTGGGTCGCCCAGCACAGCAAATGGTATAAAATGTTTTTTTCCAAACATTATTTCAGCTCCATTAGTTGGGTGACATCTTTGTCTCCTCTTCCTGAAAGGCAAATAATTACAATATCTTCTTTTTTGAATTTATTTTTGTTTTTTAGAATATATGCTATTGCGTGTGCTGATTCTAATGCAGGTAGTATTCCTTCCATTTTGCATAAGTATTTTAGCGCATCTACTGCTTCGCTGTCAGTTGCGCTTTCGTATTTTGCGCGTCCGCTATCTTTCAAGAAAGAGTGTATTGGGCCTACTCCGGGGTAGTCAAGTCCTGCGGAAATACTATGCGCTTCTTCTATCTGCCCGTCTTTTGTTTGTAACACATAAGATTTACTTCCTTGAAATATTCCTACTGTTCCTTCTCCCAGTGTTTTTCCGTGTTTTATTTCATTTCCTCCTGCTTCTACTCCAATTAGCTGTACTTCTTTGTCTTTTAAGAACGCATCAAATATTCCTATTGAGTTGCTTCCTCCGCCCACGCACGCAACTATTGCTGTAGGCAACTTTTTTTCTTTTTGGAGTATTTGTTCTTTAGTTTCTTCTCCAATTATTTTTTGGAAGTATTGAACAATTTTTGGATAAGGGTGCGGACCAACCACACTTCCAATTAAGTAATAGCATGTTTCTATATTTGTTAAATAATATCTTAGCGCTTCGTTAACAGCGTCTTTTAGTGTTCTTGATCCGCTTGTTACAGGGATTACTTCTGCCCCGAATAGTTTCATTCTGTAAACATTTAGTTTTTGTCTTTCAACATCAACTTCTCCCATAAATACTTTTACAGGAATTTTTAGTAGAGCTCCTGCTATTGCAGTTGCCACTCCGTGTTGTCCTGCTCCTGTTTCCGCAATTATTTCTTTTTTTTTCATTCTTTTTGCTAATAATCCTTGCCCTAAAGTATTGTTGATTTTGTGTGCTCCGCTGTGCAACAAATCTTCTCTTTTCAAATACACTTTAAACCCTAAATCCTTTGACATATTTTCCGCGTAGTAAAGGACAGTGGGTCTTCCAGCAAATTCTTTCAGCAAGTAATCAAGTTCTTTTTTGAATTCTTTTGTCTGCGCGTAGTTTTCGAATGCTTCATTTAGTTCTTTTTGTGCGGGCACCATCATTTCAGGAACAAATAGTCCTCCAAATTGCCCAAATTTTGTGTCATCTTTTTTGTTCATTTTTTTTCACTTCCTGAGTTTAATAAAAATCCGGTGTGTAATGAAAGTTCTTGGTGTAATGAAAAATGATTAAATAGATTTATTTTTAAGTGTTCCAAATAATGGAAAAAGAAGAGTTCTTTGAAATGTTTTTCTAAAATTAGTTTTTTTGAAGAATTGTGTTGTTTTGCCAAGCCGTGCCTTAGGGTGGAATTAGAGTGACAGACTCCAGGCAAAATCACTTGATTGCATGATTAATTAGCGTTTCGACTATTAATAAGAAGTAATCACTTTTTGGTGTGACATTTTGTACAGTTATGTTAGTTGGTGTCTTCTTTTATATTTTGTTAGTTCTTGTTCAGCAACAGTAATGTCGTTTGTTGCTTGTTCTAATTGGTTCCTTGGTATGGTTCCTGTAATTCCTCTGATTTGCTTTTTTCGTTGGTCAATTAGATCTTGCATTTCTTTTGCGTATCCTTCAGGTTTTGGACAAAATTCAATTTGCATTTCTAAGTGTTGAAATCCTGCCCCCACTTTTGTTGCAATGTTTCCAAATACGTCAGTTTTAAGTTCATCTGTGTGTTTTAACGCTTCTTGTTGTAGTGCTTTTGCTCTTTGTGTAACAGTTCTTAATATTTCAAGGGTTTGTTTTCTATCTTGTTCAATTGGGAAAGTGTTGACTAATCTTAAAGTTAATAGTTCAATATTAGTTCGTAAAGAAACTTTTGTTCCAGGAATCACTTGTGCTTATCTGTGTATAATTATTCTTGAAAGCAGGCTGTCTTGTGTTCGTGTAAGGTTGAATTGTTTTGAGATTCCTCCTAGTAATTGTTTTCGTAAGAGTCTCCTTGCAATATCCGCGTTTGTGGCAGTTTTTATTCTTGCGCGATCAGCGTTAACTAACCGATCAGTCTCTTTCTTTGGGGCTGGCTCTTTTAGAGCTACTCTTTTGACTATCCTTTGCATTTCTTCTTCATTTGTGGCTTTTGGGTTGTAAATGGGCGTGCTTGGTGTTTTCAATTGTTTGAGTCTTCTTGATTTACGCGCCATTCTTTCTTGTATCGGCCATCTGATTCTTTTTGGGAGTCTTTGCAATAGCCTGATTGCTGTTCGTCTTATTGGATTCATATAAACAATTCACTTTGGGGGCTTATAAATCTTTTTAGTTTGCTTTGTGTGGAATAATTAACTTGCGTTAGCCGAGCTTAATAAAGTTAAGTTTTTTCTCTTTCGCCAACCTTTTTTAACCTTTATTTGGCTTGTTATTTCATGGATAATGATCTTGTAAAGTCAAAGAAGGATAATTTGCGTAAGCTTCGCGATAAAAGCATTAATCCTTATCCTTACAAGTTTGAGGTATCAGCAAATTCTATTTCTTTAAGAGAAGAGTATGATGATCTAAATAATGAAGAGTATGGCCGAGAAGTTTCTATTGCGGGCAGAGTAATGGCTAAGCGCGGTTTTGGGGCAATTTCTTTTTTAAAAGTTAGGGATTCTTTCGGGGATATCCAGTTCTTTTTGAGAAAAGATGAAACACCTAAAGAAGTATTTGATTTTTTGGGGTTTGTTGATTTGGGGGATATTGTTGGAGGTAAGGGAAAAGTTTATCGAACTCAAAGAGGGGAACTTTCCATAATGGTTTCTTCTTTGGAAATTTTGTGTAAAACTATTTTGCCTTTGCCAGAAAAGTTTCATGGGTTGCAAGACATTGAAATAAGACAGCGGAAAAGATATTTGGATTTAATAATGAATCCGGAAGTAAAAGATGTTTTTACTAAGCGTTCAAGAATTATTTCTGCATGGCGTGAATTTTTGGATTCAAAAGGTTTTTTAGAAGTTGAGATTCCAGTTCTTCAACCAAATTATGGTGGTGCTTCTGCTCGTCCATATGTGACTTTAAGCAATGCTTGGAAATCAAATTTCTTTTTGAGTATTTCTCCAGAGCTTTACTTGAAGAGATTACTTGTTGGAGGGTATGAAAAAGTTTATACTGTTGGTAAAAATTTTCGTAACGAAGATGTTGACAAAACGCATAACCCTGAATTTACTATGTCTGAATTTTATTGGGCTTATTCCGATTTAAATGATATTATGTCTCTTACTGAACAATTAGTTGAATTTGTTACAAAAAAAGTTAATGGGACGACTAAGACTAATTATCAAGGAGTTGAAATTGATTTGAAGGCGCCGTGGAAACGATTGAAAATGGTTGAGGAAGTAAATAAAAAACTTGGAAAAGACGTTAAGACAATGAGTGTTGATGATTTATTTGCGGTTGCAGTTAAAGAGGGTTTAGAGATTAATCCTGATGAAAAAAAGTGGGGCTTGATTGTTGCTGAATTATTTGAGCATTTTTGCGAAGCTGAACTAATCCAACCAACTTGGGTTACTGAATATCCAAAAGAAACAACTCCTTTGTGCAAACCTTCAAGAGAAGATCCTCAAAGGTTAATTGAACGAACAGAGTGTTACATTAATGGTAATGAACTTTGCAATGGTTATTCTGAACTAAATGATCCGATTTTGCAGAGAATATTTTTTGAAGAACAAAAAGACCAAGGCAGAGCTAAGGGAGAAAATCATCCAATGGATGAAGATTTTTTAGAAGCTATGGGGTACGGTATGCCTCCTGCTGGGGGGTTGGGGCTTGGTTTGGATAGATTAATTATGCTTTTGACAGACTCGGCAACAATAAGGGATGTTATTTTCTTTCCACAAATGAGACAGGAAGGAAAACCAGAACAAAAATAAATTAATACTTCTAATTAAATTAGTTATTTCTAAATTAAAGTAATTATTTATTGTCAGAATTTATTTTGCTTCTACAATAATTTCTTTTCCAAAACTTAGCTCAATAATGTTGTGTGTCGCTTTGATTTCTTTTTCCACGCTCTTTAAACTTAGAGGAGCAACAGCTTTTTTCACAGGGTCTTTTAGTGAAAGAGTAGCATCTTTTTTTGCTTTCCATATTGCTGAATTAAAATCGGCTAGTTCTTGTGTAAGTATAGTGGTTTTTGTTTTTGTTTGCTCAGGCCATTTTTGTTTGTGAACATCTTCGTTAAACATTTCTCTGTAAATATAATAATTCATTGCTGCATTAACTGGGGCAAGAATTTCAAGCAACAGCTTTAGTACTTGTCGTAGCGTTTTTACTGCTCCGTTTCTTTCCGCTTGTGTGAACTTAGTATTCGCGTCATTATTGTATGCTCTTCTTTTTACAATTTCAACGTAGTGTGAAGCAAATTCGTCTCTGATAAAGTTTATTGCGCGAACTGTTGGGTTGTGGAAATCGTATTCAAAGTAACCTTTTTTTGCTTCTTCAACTATTTTGTCCGTTTCATTCAAAATCCACTTGTCAATTTCCATTAGTTCAGCGTTTTTTTCTTGTTCTTTTGTTAGTTCAAACATTGAAACAAATTTTGATACGTTCCATAACTTGTCCAGTAATCTTCCTGCGTTTTGTATTCTTTCAAAAGAGCATCTAAAATCAGTTCTGTCCAAGTTTCCTTCTGACGCGCACCATATTCTAAAAGGTGAGGCGCCATATTTTTCAAGTATTTTGTGTGGATCAATTCCGTTTCCTTTGCTTTTGCTGAACTTGTATCCTTGTTCGTCAACAATATGGTGGTGTATCCAAACATCATCAAAAATAATTTTTCCTGTAAGTAAATAATCTTTTAACAAAGTGTAATAGAGCCATGTTCTTACAATTTCTTTCCCTTGTGGTCTTAATGAGCAAGGGGCGTGTTTTTTGAAAAATTCTGGGTTTCTTTCATATCCTAGAATATATAATGGCGAAATGCTTGAATCAAACCAAGTGTCAAATACTCTTTCTTCTCCAATAAATTCTTTTGGATTTTTGTTCCCGCACTTGCATTTTCCTGCGTATCCTTCTTTCCAGGGCTTTACATATTTTCCTTTTTCTGCCAAAACATAATTACCGCATTTTTTGCATTTCCACATTGGCACTTCAGTTGCGTAGTATCTTCTTCTTGATATTGGCCAGTCAATTGATACTGAGTCAATCCAATCAAGCAATATTTGTCTAGATTTTGGCGAGTAAATATTTACTTTGTTTGCTATCTCTCTCATTTTTTCTTTGTAATCTAATTGTTTTAAATAAAATTCAGGCATTTCAATAAATTCTATCGCGGCTCCGCTTCTTTCATTTATTGGGGTTCTGTGTTCTTGTGTTGGAGTAATTTTTTTTAGCAAATCTTTTGCCTGCAGCTCTTCCACTATTTTTTTTCTCGCTTCAATTATCTTTAATCCTTTCAAGTCACCCGCATTTTCGTTCATTGTTCCGTTTTTATTTATTGCAATTATTGGTTTTAGGTTTTGTTCCATGAAAAATCTAATGTCAGTTAAATCTCCATAAGAGCACATCATCATTATTCCTGTCCCTTTATCAATTTCCGCGAAAGGGTGTGCAATGCAGGGAACTTCTTTGTTAAAGTAAGGTGTAATTAATGTTTTTCCATCTAAGTGTTTGTATCTTTTGTCTTCTGGATTAAATATTACCATCGCACATGAACAAATTAGTTCAGGTCTTGTTGTAGCAATAATTACTTCTTCGCTTTTTGCAGAGTTTTTTTTGTTTTCTTTTACTTTGAATATGATTTCGTGAAATGCGCCTGGTCTGTCTTCGTAAATTATTTCCGCATCAGCAACAGTTGTTTGTAGTTTTGGATCCCAGTTAACTACTTTGTTTGCTTCATAAATAAGTCCT
>Ga0268276_1002284_pt1 | contig 16626 bp, 14 predicted proteins | sample saktaG_4_FD_190145 | JGI IMG/M metagenome (GOLD analysis project Ga0268276, IMG submission 190145) | Saline water microbial communities from Sakinaw Lake, British Columbia, Canada - sak_2010_1_5_45m | ecosystem: Environmental > Aquatic > Non-marine Saline and Alkaline > Saline ...
TGATGATCTGTTCTTCTGTGTACTGTCTTGCTTTCAATTGAGCCCTCCCGCGATATTTTATTATATCTCGAGGACTCTAAGACAGGGTGCAGCGGTTTTACGGGGGAACGTCATTTGGGTTAGGCGGTGGCTTAGGAAACACAAAAAGACTTCCCAGTGGGGTACAGCCATCATGACATTTGCTGGTTAACGGCCGTATGCCGCTTCCAGTCTGCCATATTCTGATTAGCTCTTTTATCTCCACTCGGGAAAACTCCTTATACGCCATTGCCATCCCCTTTTTAGGTTTACGGCAATGGTAACTTATTTATTTCCCAGGTGGGTCAATGCTGGTGGTTATTTACAACATCGAGATATTCTACAACCGGCAGCGGCGTCAGGCCAGACTCGGATTCCTGTCGACAGCGGTCTTTGCACAGAGATTCTACGCCGGATTACTGGCAGCATGAAAGGTTTGGTGTCCATTATTGACATCCGACCTCAAACTACATATAACGGCCTTTTTCAAGACGCAAACATATATAGGTTTCAATATTTTCTAACCCTTGTAGCTTAGACAAATCATCTTGAATAAATAAATGAAATTCTTCAGTAGAGCTAAACCTACATAACATTATGATATTAAATCTTCCTGAGGCAACTGCAACCCATCTAACATCTTTATTATGACGCAGGCTTTCCAGCACTAAATTTATTTTGTCTGGATCTACATTGAGAGCAATACAAGTCACTAAATAGAATCCCGCTTTACCAGGATCAACGATTGCGGTTATGCGTATTACTCCATTCTTAACAAGTTTCCTAATTCGTCTTCGAACGGTTGCTTGGCTAAGGGAAAGCACTTTTGCGAGCGATGCACTGCTTTTTGTAGCATCGTTTTCCAGTAGATGCACAATTTGTTTATCTGTTTGGTCCAAACCTCTCATTATTATAACTCCTTATCGTCTATTTCGCTTATTATATTAACCGATATAGTCAAGCTATTGACAGTTATAATCATGATCATACTATAATTAAACCATTGTAAAAATGAAAATTCAATAAAAATGGGAGGTAGAAGAATGCGCATCAAGAATAAAACTGGTTTGGAGTGGCTTACTTTACCATTTCTACTCAAATCTAACGCTAGGAGGTATCCTGATAAAGAAGCTGTGGTAGATCTTACATATAATAAAAAATATACATATCATGAGGCTGCGCTCAGAAGTAATAGGGTAGCTAATGCTTTAACTAATTTGGGAATCAAGGATGGCGATAAAGTAGCTTACCTGTGCTTAAGCACCGAAGAAAGTTTCCATTTAGTTTTTGGCGCAACCGCAATCGGGGCTGTATTAGTGCCAGTTAATTTTCGTTTAACCGCAGATCAAATAGTAAGCCAAGTTAACCATTGTAACGCAAAAACTATAGTATGCCAAGATAAGCTTTGTAAAGTAATAGAAACTAGAAGACATGATATGCCCGGGGTCAAAAACTATATCGGATTCGGGAAGGACGTCCGATCTGATTGGCTCAAATTTGAGGATTTAGTAACTAGGGCTTCCGATAAAGAACCTGATTACGAAGTTAAATATAATGATTTAGCCTCTATTTCTTACACTTCGGGGACAACTGGTGAGCCCAAAGGCTGTATGCGGAGTCATTCCTCTTGGGTTGGGTATGCTTTATCTTTTATCCTGCTGCAAGGGTACGGCCCACAATCCAAAATATGGACCCTAATGGACATGGTACACATCGGTGGCTTCATGGCTACTTTCAGCGCTATGCTTGTTGGAGGAACGATATACTATACTGAGGTATTTGACCCGAAGAAATCATGGGAAGTGATAAATCAAGAAAAAATTACTGACATTATACCTATTGTAATAGGTATAAATTACTGGCTGGATATGCCTGATAGACCTGCTTATGATATGTCGCATGTTCAAAGAGTATGGTGGGGAGCACAACCACCATATAGCCGATGGGTGGCCGGCAAGAAATTATTCCCCAATGCTGTCCACAATTGGTCATTTGGTGCCACAGAAGGATGGTTTACAAAGATAGAGGATGCGGAGTTAACAAATGTAAAACCAGACGAATGGGAAGGGCTGGGAGTGGGCCGGATATTAGAGGGGGGTGCCATGTTTGGGCATGAACTGATGGTAACTGATCTGGATGGAGTTGCTGCGGTACCAGACGGTCAATACGGCTTAATATGGGCAAGAGGAATGGCTGCTATTGATGGGTTTTATAAGTCTAAGGAATTGGAGAAGACCTCTGTGAAGTCAGGTGGATGGGTCAATGCAGGAGATGCTGGTTATATAGAACCCAAAACTAAATGGCTGTATTTTGTTGACAGGGTTAAAGACGTAGTTCGCTCGGGAGGAGAGAACGTTGCAACAGGTGATGTAGAGAGAGTGCTAATGAGGAATCCTAAGATACAGGCATGCGCGGTTATAGGTACTCCTCATGACAAGTTGGGCGAGACAGTGACAGCAATCATCCAATTAAAGGCAGGCGAGCAGATGACCGCCGACGAGGTCGTGAGTTTCTGCAAGGATAAATTATCGGGACCACAGATGCCAAGAAGGATTGAGTTCATGACAACAATACCCGTTGTTGGATTTAAGGCACTTGTTGATAAGAAGGCTCTGAGAGCCGAGTTTACTAAAAAATATCATCTCTGATTTGGAGTAAATGAAGGTAATAGAATGGATTATGGTTTTAGTGAAGCACAGCTATTGCTGAGAAATTCTATTCGCGAGTTCCTCAATAAGGAGTGCCCCAAAAACTATATTAAAGAAATGGAGCAAAGGGAGGAATATCCCGAAGCTATTTTCAAGAAAATGGCCAAGAATGGTTGGTTGGGCATCGGCATTCCAGAAAAATATGGTGGTTCAGGCGGAGATAGTGTCGATACCACAATACTGGCAGAGGAGATAGGTAAGTGCTGGTTTTCTTTGGGTTTGGTATGGGGTACAAGCAACTGTTTTGGCGGTAGAACTATATACAACCATGGTACGGAGGAGCAAAAGAGGTCCCTATTGCCCAAGCTATGTAAAGGCGAGTTGCGATTTGCAGGTGCGTTCACGGAGCCAGGTGGCGGTACAGATCTATTAAACATACAAACGACTGCCACCAAAGCCGATGACAGCTGGGTGATTAACGGACAAAAAACCTTTATTACTAATGCACTAGAAGCGGATTACCTAATAACCATAGCTAGAACAAATAAGAGTCCGACCAAAAGAGGCGCCGCCTTTACAATCTTCCTGGTTGATACAGAAAGTAGCGGGATACAAATGAATAAACTCCGTAAACTTGGAAGCTGGAGCGCCGATGCCGATGAAATCTTTTTCTCCGATGTGAAGGTTCCACAGTCGTCAATTATAGGCGAAATCGATAGAGGATTCTATCAACTTGCAGACACTTTAAATAACGAAAGAATCGCGGTTGCGAGCTGTGCTATTGGAAATGGTCAAGCAGTTCTCGAAGATGCATTGGAATATGCCAAACAAAGACAGGCCTTCGGCAAGCCAATAGGCCAATTTCAGCGAATACAAAACTACTTGGCCGAAATGAAAATAATGCTTGAAGCTGGGCGCCTTCTGGTTTACAGAGCTGCATGGATGGAATCGAAGGCCATGTCATGTGCAATTGAGGCAACAATGGCAGACTATTTTGCTTCAGAAGTGGCGCATAAATGCGCTGCCATGGGGATGAGGATCATGGCAGGGGCTGGCTATATGATGGACAATCCTATGCAAAGGTACTTTAGGGATTCGGTAATACCATTATTTGCCCCCATTTCAAATGAAATGTGTCTGGACGAGATAGCACGAAGTCTGGGGCTACCGCGATCGTACTAATTATGGCCAAGCCTACACCAGAAACCCAAATGGATTAATGATTTTTCGCTGTTTATAGACAGTCAGCCTAGCGACTAAATCAAAAGGATAAAATGCAGTATGTTTCTGTAGAGAGGACACTCGATGCAAAAAGAGACGACGATCCAAGAATTGAAATCAAAGATCAATACCATACTGGAACCTATGATATACGAAGTCGAGGCTGGAGCGATAAGGAGATTCTGTGAGGCGGTGGATGATCAGAATCCACTATATTGGGATGGAGAATACGCTAGAAGGACGAAATACCGGGGAATCATAGCTCCTCCTGGTTTCTACGGTTTGCCTTTGGAGAAGGTATCTGATGCCGAGGACAATGTGGACTTGGGTATTTTGCTGGGGCCTGTCTTCAGATCACTCCCCCAAATTCCACAATTGGGGCGCAGTGGTGTGAACGGCGGGACTGAGATGGAGTTCTTCTATCAAGTACGACCGGGTGACATATTACTTACCTACTATAAACTCACCGATATTATCGAAAAACAAGGCAAACTTGGCGAGATGGTGTTGTGTACAATCGAGCAGATATTCAAAAACAAAGTAGGTCTATTGGTAGCCGCTATTAGAACGACGCTGATAATGTACTGAATTGGGGGACATAATGCCGAAGTTGTTCTACGAAGATGTTCAAATAGGTACAGAGATTCCTGCTCTGGTTAAACGTCCGACCACCACGCAGTTGGTAAAATGGGCAGGCGCCACCCTGGATCCAGCTCGCATTCACTATGATAAAGATCATGCTCAAAAAGTGGAATTGCCCGGGCAGATTGTCCACGGATTACTAAAATGCCAATGGCTCATTCAAATGCTCACTAATTGGATAGGGGATGATGGAATAATCAAGAGCATCAAATGCAAGTATCTTGGCATGGACCTCCCAGGCGATACAATCGAGTGCGCTGGAAAAGTAATCGGGAAATCAACCCAGGATGGCAAAGACGCCATAGAATGTGAGATTTGGCTGGGTAATCAGCGACAAGCAAAGACTACAATTGGTTCAGCTGTCGTCGAGCTTCCTTCAAAAGGGAGGGGCCTTTATTCGGATAATGACCTATAACGGCTATCAAGGGGAGGGAATTATTGATGAACCGAATGAAAGTAGCAATTGCTGGTTACGCAACAACACATTATCGGGGTGAAGTCGAAGCAAGGGCCGATGAGCTTATTTTTCATGTAACCAGGTCCGCCCTGGAGAAATCAAAAATTACGCGTGAGGACATTGATGCTGTAGTTATAGCCACTGAAGATGCCAATGATGGAATAACAATAAGCAACGGTCTGCTTGTTCCAGCTGCCGGAGCATATAACAGAGATTCGGTCAGGATAGAGACTGGCGGTGTATTTTCCGTTGTATCTGCTTGCGCTTCAATAATGGCTGGGCAGGCAAAATGCGTTGTTGTTTCCTCTGCCGATGCAGCCAGATTCGATGTTATAAGCATAAGCAACAAAAGCTACGATCCGTTTTTCTGTCGCCCCATCGGCCTAAACTATATCGTATCGAGCGCCATGCTATCTGCACAGTACATGCACAAATATCATGCCACTGAAAAGGACTTTGCGTTGCTCTCTGCAAAAAACTACAGCGCAGCCGCGAAAAATCCCTACGCACATATACAAAATGGCTATTCATCAGAAGAAGTGTTGGCCTCGCCCATTGTAAGCTGGCCTCTTCATTTATATGATATCTGTCCTGTTTCATTCGGCGCTGCTGCGCTGGTGCTGGTATCTGAGGAAATAGCTAGGAGGATCCATAATGATCCTATTTGGATCAGCGGATATGGTATGGGTTCTGAGCCATATTTCGCAGACTGGGATGATTTGGTCAAAATGCCAGGACTTACATATGCCGCTAAGTCGGCATATAAAATGGCTGACATAAAGGACACGACGAAAGAAATCGGTGCTGTAGAAGTATGTAACCTGGCTTCACCCCTAGAACTTCTGGAATACGAGGCACTAGGATTTTGCGAAGAGGGAGCAGGCAAAGACCTGCTAAACCGGGGTAATTACTCCAGAGAAGGTAATCTGCAAGTCAATTTGTCTGGAGGCGCACTTTGCACAAATGGCCTAAATTCTGGCGGTCTATTTCGAACAATCTATATGGCCATGTATCTTAAAAATGAGCTCCCTAACCTTGTTTGCGAGTCCAAAAAGGTCCTTATATCCGATAGCGATTTCCATCTGGGATTTCCTGGAGGATACCATGGTGTTCTTATTCTCGAAAGGAGGACATAGCAATGCCAAAGGAGGCTGCAATAATTGGTATTGGCAATACTAAAGCCGGGTCTGCATTGTCAGAAACGAGAGAAAAATCGGAGATAGCTTTCTCTGCAATCAACGCCGCGACTAAAATGGCCAATATCTCTATTCATGATGTAAATGTCACATTCTTTTGTACAGTGGATGCGTTTGAAGGTACCAACAGGCTCGATAGAATTATGAATTCCTTCGGTCAAAGTTCTCATATCCCTGTGGTAATGGTGAATACTGGAGGAACAGGTGGCGCCAGTGGCTTTAAAGAGGCCTATCACTATGTGACCGCGGGATTTTGTGATATAGCTATGGTTTATGGGGCCAGTACTGCCGGGGGCGTCGTCGATGCTCAGCAGATATTGAATACAGCGGCCCCTCCACTATTTGAGAAACCCTTTGGAATAGGAGCACTCCAAATGGCCGCCTTCTATGCCACACGTTACATGCATGAATATGGCGCAACGGAGGAGGATTTCGCTCTGGTTGCTGCAAAAAATCACAAGGCAGCAATGAAAAACCCCTATGCACACATTAGAAAAGGTTTTTCTTTTGAGGAGGTACTGGCATCGCCTATGATAGGTTGGCCACTGAGGCGATATGAGATATGTCCAGTATCGTCCGGTGCCTCTGCAATAATATTAGCTTCAGAAGAAAAAGCCAAAGAGCTTAGCGACACTCCAGTTTGGATAAGGGCAGTAGGCAGTACTACAGATACTTTCCAAAGTGGATATAGGGATTACATAGGTTTTAAACAACTTAGAACATTAAGCGAAAAATTATATCATGCCACCGGAATAAAAAACCCAAGGAAGGAGATAGATGTTGTCGAGCTTTTCAATCCTTTTTCTCCTTTTGAACTCTGGGAATATGAGGCATTAGGATTTTGTGGTGAGGGGAAAGGCTCTCAGTTAGTCCGAGAGGGTATTACGGATATAGATGGTGAGCTGCCGGTTAATATGTCAGGGGGCACACTCTGTACTAATGCAGGTATATCTGCATCGCTAAATCGGATAGGTGATGTTGCTCTTCAGTTAATGGGTAAATTTGAAGGTATTCAGGTGCGATCGCCAAAAATAGGTCTTGCTCATGCGTGGGGAGGTAATTTAGGTCAGTTCAATTGCATTGCTATTCTTGCCAGGCAGTAAATATCGGATTAGTTAGGAGGTGATTAATTTTGGAAATAATTATGAAAAAGGAATACAGCTGGAAGTTGGATTACAGCGTGACTGTAGGCGAAGTTTATACAAAATTCTATGAAGGACTTAAGGCGAGAAAGATTTTAGCGAATAAATGTGGTAAATGTAACCGCGTATACGTCCCTCCCAGACCTTTCTGTGACATATGCTTTATAGAACCATTGGAATGGATCGAGGTAGATCCTAAAGGTATAGTGCAGACATACACTATAACATATCAGAAGTTCGAGAACTTGCCTAATCCTCCCTATATAACTGCCGTTATTAGAATTAACGGTTCAGCAACATCACTCATCCATTTTATAGGAGAAATTCAACATGAAAAACCGAGTGAACTTCCCGAAAAGATCAAAATAGGCATGTCCGTTGAGCCAGTGTGGGCTGACGAAAGGGAGGGAGATATATTAGATATCAAGTATTTCCGAGCAGCTAAATGAGTCCGTGCATAGCCAAAAATTGTTATGGTTATTGATGGTATATATGAATCTTACCTTTTAGAAATACGCGGGCCGAATTCAGTTCTTGTCAATTCGTAGATAACTAAATTTATGAATGTCTTAAAAGAGGTATGAAGTGGAAATGGAAAAATTCTTAGGAATAGGCCAATTACTTGATAAAAGGGCAGCAGATAATAGGGACAAAAATTTTCTTTATTTTAAGAACGAAAAGATAACTTATAAAGAAATTAGCGACATATCTAGGAGAGTAGTTAGTGGGTATGTCAAGGTGGGTATAAAAAAGGGTGACAATGTATGCATAATGTTACCTAACTCCCCTGAATATTTGTATGCTTGGTTTGGTTTGGCCAGACTAGGAGCTGTGGAAGTTCCAGTAAACGCCGCCTTTAAAGGTGATTTTCTTCGCCATGTCATAGATGATTGCGACGCTAAAGTCGCGATTGTACATGACCAATATATAGAGAGGTTTAAACTCATTCAGCAGAACCTACCAAAATTGGAAAAATTAATAGTTGTCGGTGGGGAAGGCGCAACAAATATCAAATTTACTTCATTGCCATTCACTGAGCTATTAAAATCCTCCGAGAAAACGCCGGAACAGGAAGTTGGTCCGTATGATGTTGGCGCTATTATGTACACCTCGGGAACGACGGGGAATCCGAAGGGAGTGATATTAACTCAAGGGATGCAATGGAATTGTGCGTCAGAGAACGTCAAACTCAGGGAACTGAATGCTGAAGATATTGTTTACAGTTGTCTACCACTCTTTCATGCAAATGCTCAATTCCTTACCGCGATACCCTGTTTAATTGCTAGCGCATCGTATGCGATGGGGGAAAAGTTCAGTCCTGCCGATTTTTGGGATGAAATACGTAGTTATAAAGCCACGCAATTTAATTTCATAGGAGCTATGTTAAGCTTGATTTACAAGATGCCGACGAAAGAAGATGATGCCAAGCATCTGGTTCGATTGGCGTACGGCGCTCCAGTGTCAAAAGATATTTATTGGGAGTGCAGGCGGCGATTCAACATAAGATTTCTCGAGCCATTCGGATTAACCGAGAGCGGAATAATTGCCATGAATTTCTATAACGAGCCTAACCCCAAACTAGGTTCATTTGGTAAGGTCGCAGACGGGTACGAGATTCGAATAGTTGATAATAATGACTATGAAGTACCACCGGGTGAGGTGGGCGAAATTATATCGAGGACAACGCGCCCTAATCTGATGATGGCTGGCTACTATAAATTGCCTGAGAAGACACTCGATGCGTCACGGAATCTATGGTTTCATACTGGAGACTACGCTTTTAAAGATCATGATGGATATTTCTACTTTGTCGACAGAAAAAAGGATTACCTGCGGGTAGGCGGCGAAAATGTCTCATCCATGCAGGTAGAAGCAACGGTAAATACACACCCTCATATTGCTGAATCAGCTGCAACAGGCACGCGCACTGAAGGTGGAGAGGATGCGATGGTATTGTTCTTAGTTTTAAAACCCGGCAAGAGTCTTACGCCAGACGAGTTCATGACTTGGGCAGAGGAAAGATTGCCTCGATTTGCTATGCCCAGATATATAGAGTTCCTAGAACAACTCCCCAAGACACCGACAGAAAGGATTGAAAAATATAAACTCAAGGAGCGAGGTGTGAGCGCCAATGCTTGGGATAGAGTAAAGGTAGGATACAAGCTTAAAAGGTAAATCAGCATCATTGGTTGGAGGCACCAGATCTAATCAATACATACGGTTTAGAGTCCGGCAATATTATAGGTTTGGGACAGACGATAGATCAAATCCATGAACGCAGACCGTATGTAGAGAGTCCTATTAAAGAACTATATTTTAGTTCCGCTGAGGCTGGTGGACATGGAATCGGGACAGAGTTGGCTGCCCTAGTGCTATAGAATTATTAAAAGTATTAACTGTACATTGATTCACGAAAAGGTGTGTCATTGAAAATATATACAATATATATTAGAGTATATCATAAACGATGAAGGAGCAAAAATGAGAGATGTCTATATTATCGGTGTAGGTTCTACAAGGATGGGGCGGCATCTTGAAAAAAGCATAAGCTCATTAACCGGTGAAAGTCTACAGGAGGCTCTGCGGGATGCAGGCATCAACAAACAGGATATTCAGTCAGCTTGGTTCGCCAATTTTTCATGGGGCATTTTTTCTGGTCAAAATTCAATCAGGGGTCAAGTGGCTCTCCGCCCGTTGGGGATCGATACTATCCCGATAGTAAACGTAGAAAATGCTTGTGCCTCTGGCTCCACTGCTTTTCATGGAGCCTGGAAAGATGTTGCGAGCGGTCTCTTTGATGCGTCTCTGGCTGTTGGAACAGAGAAACTTTATAACGAAGATAAGGCTAAATCATTTCAAGCTATAATGTCCGGTGTGGACGTGGAGCAAGTGGGGCCACAGCTTGAGGCTTTCCGGAAAGTAGCCAATGAGATAATTCCCCCCGAATATTCGTTAGAAAAAGGACCTGCTGGCGGCTCTGAAAAGAGCAGTTTCATGGATGTATATGGTGGCTTTGCAAGAGCACACATGCGCAAGTATGGCACAACCCAGAGGCAGCTAGCTGTTATATCGTCTAAGAACCATCATCATGGTGCGTTGAATCCGTACGCTCAGTATCAAAAAGAAATGACTGTGGAGGAAGTGCTTAGAGACAAAATGATATCCTGGCCAATCACTCGACCAATGTGTGCGCCAATAGGAGATGGCTCGGCATGTGCCATAATATGTTCAAAGGATTTCTTACGCAAGGCTCCCTCGGCCAGGCCAATAAAGGTCCTAGCATCGCTACTTGGATCCGGTACCAATAGGCCTCTAGAGGCAGACACGGAAGATATCGGCTGTCGCCTGAGCAGAAGGGCATACGATATTGCTGGTATTGGACCTGAGGACATTAGCATCGTTGAGGTGCATGATGCATCAGCATTTGGCGAACTTCAAGTGACCGAAGCTATAGGCCTCTGCCGTTTTGGGGAGGGCGGATTATTGGCTGAGTCGGGAGCCACAGCGCTCGGTGGCAAAATACCTGTCAACGTGTCCGGTGGATTGGAATCTAGAGGTCATCCGATTGGAGCTACAGGTTTAGGGCAGATTCATGAGCTGATTATTCAACTCCGCGGTGAGGCCGGTGCACGTCAAGTAGAAGGAGCACGGGTTGCGCTGGCTGAGAATGGCGGTGGCGCTATAGGCGTCGAAGCGGCAGCTATGTGCATCCACATTTTCCAAAGAGTCAGGTAATCGTAACTGATTGGGAGACTAAAAGCGATGGCATTGTTATTAGAGGGGCCAAGGTGCACAATTCAGTTGCTCCCGCTGTAGAATGGATAATGGTACTGCCTACGAGACGTCTGACCAAGCAGGAAGAGTCCTGGGCTGTTCCCTGTGCTATTCCCGCTGATGACGAGGGTGTGAAACAAATTATCGGCGCCACAATTTATAACACCCCAACGGAGCTTGGTATGCCGGGACCGTACGGATTAGCTGATTCTATGACCATTTTCGATAACGTGTTCGTCCCTTGGGAGAGGGTATTCTTGAACGGGGAGTGAAATTAATAATGATCTCTGATTAGACTTAGGGTTAGATTTATTACTTCTGATAGAGGGTAAAGAAGACTGCACTTTCACTGAGCAAACCTCAAACCAATCGCATCCATAGTGAACGGGCTGCTGAAAATTCGAAAAACGAAATTCAAACGGGATGAAACACTGAAAACGGGGAAATGATATGGAATATCGTAATCTTCCTGGCAAAATCACAAAGTCGCTACTTTATTATGAGCTACGTAGAGAATCGCATTGCGTTAGGTACTAATGTCTGAATTGCCAGATTGCTTACAACAATTGAAGGTAAACACCAAAGCACTAGCAGACTTTTGATAAGGTGCGCTAGCCCATTTTTTCTCTAAATTCATCATATAAAGAGGTGTTCTGATGCCAGAAAATGCAAGAGCTGAGCATGCGTTAAAGCATCGCGTAAGGGTGGTTACGGCAACCAGCCTGTTCGATGGCCATGATGCGGCTATCAATATCATGCGCAGGCTCATACAAGCCAGCGGAGCCGAGGTTATCCACCTGGGACACAGCCGTTCCGTCTCAGAAATCGTAGAAGCTGCTTTGCAGGAGGATGTCCAGGCTGTGGCCGTCTCCTCCTACCAGGGCGGCCATATAGAATTCTTCAAATATATGCAGGACATGCTGGTGGAAAAAGGTGCCGGACATGTCCGTATATTTGGCGGCGGGGGTGGTGTAATACGTCCGGACGAGATAAAGGAACTGCAAGCATACGGCATCGAGCGCATCTATGACCCCGAAGATGGCAGGAAAATGGGCCTGATCGGAATGATCGATGACCTGCTCAAGCGGGCCGATTTCCACACCATCAACATCTACACAAGGCATGATAAATCCCATAAGGGTGCCCAGATACCAGAACCCGGGCAACTTGGGACAAAGCAATCAGTTCAAGTGGCGCGAATGATAACGCTCGCAGAGATGGGCGTGGAACCATGGTCCAAGTACGCTGGAATCATCGGTGAGAAGGCGAAAAAAAGCAAGGCTATTGTCATCGGCCTTACAGGAACAGGTGGAGCGGGTAAAAGCTCTCTCGTGGACGAACTGGTCCTGCGCTTCCGCCACGACAATCCGGGTAATACGGTGGCCGTCCTTTCTGCCGACCCCTCCAAAAGGCGCACGGGCGGAGCATTACTGGGGGACCGCATCCGCATGAACTATGTACATGGGGAGGGCGTCTATATGAGGTCGCTGGCAACCAGTGGTTCCAGAACGGAGTTGCCTGAGGTCATTCAGGATGCCATTTCTATAGTAAAAGCCGCAGGCTATGATCTTATTTTGATCGAGACAGCAGGCATTGGCCAAGGAGGCAATGCGGTCGTAGATATTTCCGACATCTGCTTGTACGTGATGACTTCGGAATACGGAGCCCCTACACAGCTGGAAAAAATCGATATGCTTGATTACGCTGACATAGTTGTGCTGAACAAGTTCGATCGCAAGGGGTCCGAAGATGCCCTGCGTGACGTCCGCGCACAGATGCGCAGATCTCGTAACCACTTCGACAGCTCGCTCGAGGACATGCCCGTCTATGGCACCATCGCGGCCAGGTATAACGACGAGGGAGTGAACGGGCTTTTCAAGGGCCTGATTGATGCCATTTCAAAGAAAAAGGGCCGCAAGTTTGCCTGCAATATACCGGCTTCGCAGATATCTCGCACCAGCGCCATCCGCCACATCATTTACCCCGAGCGCATCCGTTACCTAGGCGAGATTACGGATACAGTCAGAGACTACAAAAAAAATGTGCGCTCACAAGCGGAGATTGCCCGCCGACTGCAGCATCTGCGCGTCGTCTTGCTGGACATCAAGGACGAGAGTGTACGTAAGGCGCTCGAGAAGCACATTGAAGAGATATATGCCAAACAATTGCCGGAGGCACGCAAGCTTCTGGATAGTTGGGATGACTTACGCAAATCCTACGGCGGTGAAGCTTACCACTACAAGGTGCGCGGACAAAATTACAAAGTGAAACTGACCGAGACGACGCTGGTCGGCACGCAGATACCTCGTGTTATCGTGCCGGATCTAAAGGATGACGGCGAAATCCTTGAGTACCTTATGTTGGAGAACGTGCCCGGCCGGTTCCCTTTTACGGCCGGGGTGTTTCCATTCCGGCGACAGGGAGAAGACCCGAAACGCCAGTTTGCCGGAGAGGGCGGTCCGGTGCGAACGAACGAGCGCTTCCATTACCTGTCCCGCAACGACGAAGCCAAAAGGCTGTCTACCGCGTTCGACTCTGTTACGCTTTATGGCGAGGACCCGCAGGAGCAGCCGGACATCTTCGGCAAGGTGGGTGAGTCTGGCGTATCGATTTGCACGCTCGAAGATATCAAGAAACTCTATGCTGGCTTCGACCTTTGCTCGCCCAACACGTCCGTATCGATGACTATCAACGGCCCGGCCCCTGTAATGCTGGCATTCTTCCTAAACTGCGCCATAGACCAGCAAGTGGACAGATTCGTTAAAAAGAACGGCCGCGTGCCCACAGTTGAAGAGCATAACTCAATCAAGGCTGAGACGCTGTCAACCGTCAGAGGAACTGTCCAGGCAGACATACTAAAAGAAGACCAGGGGCAGAACACCTGTATCTTTTCCACCGAATTTGCGCTGAAGATGATGGGCGATATACAGGAATATTTTATCAATCACAACGTGCGCAACTACTATTCTGTGTCAATCTCAGGTTACCACATCGCGGAAGCGGGCGCCAACCCCATTACGCAGGTTGCTTTCACACTGGCCAATGGGTTTACGTACGTGGAGTATTACCTGCAACGGAGCTTCCCCATCGACTCATTCGCACCCAACCTGTCATTTTTCTTCTCCAATGGTATGGATGCGGAGTATGCGGTAATAGGCAGAGTGGCCCGCAGGATATGGTCTGTGGCCATGAAAAATAAGTACGGCGCCAACGAGCGCAGCCAGCAATTGAAGTACCACATACAGACCTCTGGACGTTCGTTGCATGCGCAGGATATCCAGTTCAACGATATCCGCACGACGCTCCAGGCGCTGATGGCCTTCTACGACAACTGCAACTCGCTGCATACGAATTCATACGACGAGGCTATCACCACGCCCACCGAGGAGTCTGTCAGGCGGGCCACGGCGATACAGCTGATAACCACCAGGGAATTCGGTCTGACAAAGAACGAAAACGTTTGGCAGGGTTCGTATCTGCTGGAGGAGCTAACGGAGCTGGTGGAGGAGGCCATTCTGGACGAATTTGACCGCATCTCCACGCGCGGTGGTGTGCTGGGAGCCATGGAGCTGCAGTACCAGCGGGGCAAAATTCAGGATGAATCGATGGTCTACGAACAGCGCAAACACTCCGGCGAACTGCCTATAATCGGCGTAAACACCTATCTAAACCCGGATGATAAGAACCTTATCCCGTTTGATATTCCGCTCAGTCGCTCAACGGCCGCGGAAAAGCAGGCACAGATAAATGACCTGCGGGATTTCCAGAAGCGTCATGCAAAAGAAGCCGGGCAGTCATTGCAGAGGTTGCAGCAAGTGGCAACTGAAGGCGGCAACATATTCGAACAGATGATGGAAACTGCACGCTACGCTTCATTGGGGCAGATAACGGGAGCCCTTTACCAGGTCGGCGGAAAATACCGCAGGAACATGTAGCTCGCTGGCAAGAAATGCAGCACCTACTGTGTTGGAGTGACCTTGTATCTCAAACAAAGTGTTAGAATGTTTACCTGAGAGCAGGTGTGGCAGGCCGATTGACCTTAGGTCCTCCAAGGCCGTGGGTAAGCGTGGTCGCCACACTCGAATCTCCAATAGATCCCGAACAGCGCCAGGGTTAATCAAACCCGCATAATGCAAGGACGGGACAAGAAGGAGGAAAATACAATGGTAGATGAAGTAGTTTGTGTCGGCGTAGATGTCGCCAAGAGTACCCTGGATGTGTCAGTAAGCAATTCCGAGGAGACACGGCAATTTACCAATAATGATAAAGGGATCAATCTGGCTGTCCATTACATCGCCAATCTGAATCCGGTAGGAATCATTCTCGAGGCGACCGGTCGTCTTGAAATACCACTTGCAGCGGCTCTCCAGGCTGCCCATTTACCGGTTGCTATCATTAATCCCCGTCAGGTGCGTGACTTCGCCCGCGCAACAGGTGTTCCGGCAAAAACCGATGCCATTGATGCTCGGATACTTGCGCTATTTGGTGTCCGGGTAAGGCCGGAAATAAGGCCACTGCCGGATAAGAAGGCCTGCGAGATAGGGAGCCTTCTCACTCGCCGTCGCCAACTTGTCTAGATGCTTACCGCAGAGCATAATAGGCTCTTGCAGGCCGATGACGATGTCCGCCCAAACATTCAGGCTCATATTAAGTGGTTGGATGATGCTCTTCTTAAGATTAATACTGACTTAGAAGATCATATTAAACGTAGTCCTTCTTGGCGTGAAAAGGATATTCTCCTAAAGAGTGTACCTGGAGTTGGAAAGGTGGTATCATCCACCCTTCTGATTGAGTTGCCCGAATTGGGAAAGCTGAACCGCCGCAAGATCGCCGCTCTCGTCGGCGTGGCGCCCCTAAACCGCGATAGCGGTACCATAAGTGGTAAACGTACGGTATGGGGAGGGTGGGCAAAGCTAAGAGCCACACTGTACATGGCGGCGCTGGTAGCGTCACAGTGTAATCCTATCATCGCTGCTTTCTATAAGCGCCTTCTAGTGTCCCGTCTCGGAAATACATTGACAAAGTCGTTTGATTTTTTTCAGAATTGAATCTGCTGTTGCTGTCCAAACAAATGGATGTGAAGTACGATTGTATTGATTAGGAACACCCCACAAGTTAAGAAAGAAGTAAGTGCTGCGCCATTTGATTTGCCAGCGTTACATCCAGCCAAACCTTCGCCAGTACAGAATCGGCGGGAACGTGAACGGATACGGAAGCGTATTAGAAGGGAAGAGCGAAGACAAGGCATACTTGTAGTACGACCTACAGGAAGGCCGAGAAAGACGGATACACAAGTAATACAGGTATCTAAACAGAAGCCCCCTCCTTGAGAGTTCACCAACCATGTTTTGGCAGAACCCCGGACAAAGAGGGGGCTTTTAAAAGCGGTATTATTTCTTCTCGGGCTTCTCTTCCATTGCTGCTGCTTCTTCGCCCTCTGCCGGCGCTTCTGCCGCCGGGACCTCTTCAACGACCTTGCGTACTTCAGCAACCTTGATCAGCATCTGGTCGGGATCAGCCAGGATGGT
>Ga0268276_1002285_pt1 | contig 16626 bp, 30 predicted proteins | sample saktaG_4_FD_190145 | JGI IMG/M metagenome (GOLD analysis project Ga0268276, IMG submission 190145) | Saline water microbial communities from Sakinaw Lake, British Columbia, Canada - sak_2010_1_5_45m | ecosystem: Environmental > Aquatic > Non-marine Saline and Alkaline > Saline ...
CTTTTGAAAGATTAATTCCAAAAAAAGTTTCTCTCTTATGATAAATCGGTGTTTCCGGAGTATTGATGTATTTTGCTTCGCCTTCTTTACCCAAGATTCGGCCCGAGAAACCCAAAGTGTTGTCTCGGGGGTCTTTGAGGGGAAACATTAATCTTTTTCTGAAACGATCATAGAAATCGCCTCGTCCGCTTTTTACCAAAAGCCCGGCTTCGTGAGATTCTTCTTCTCCAAAGCCCTTTTTTTTCAAGAATTTTAGTAAAGAGTCCCAGGATGAAGGAGAATAGCCAAGCATAAAAGTGTCAATGATTTTGCGGTTGATTTTTCTATTTTTAAGATAGTCTAAAGCTTTTTCTCCAATTTTGTGTTTGGTTAGAAGATAGTGATAAAACTCGCCAACTAGACTATTGATGGTAAAGAATCTTTGTTTCTTTTTCCAGGTCCTGTCTTCAAGGTCGGTTTTTTTTAACCTAATACCTAATTTGTCAGCCAATTCTTTTAAAGCCTCATAAAAAGTGATATTTTCCCACTTCATTAAGAATTTAATTACGTCGCCGCCTTCCTGGCAGGCGCCAAAGCAGTGCCAAATTTGGCGTTCGGGAGAAACGATAAAAGAGGGAGTTTTTTCTTGGTGAAAAGGACAGGGTGCTTTGAAGTTTCTTCCGAATTTTTTTAAAGCGACAAAACCTCCAATAAAATCAACGATGTCAATTCTTTTTTTTACTTCTTCAACCGAGTTGTCCATTTTGAAGCAATTTTACCACGTCAAACGTGGTTTTACTACTTATCAATATAATGATTTTTTTGTTTGCCCTACGTAGTTCTCTTGGTCTTCCGTAGTCTTAATGAAAGAGACAGCGTAGTCTGGGGCGGCAAATTCATAACGGTTGGCGGATAAAAGAAGTTGCGAAGGGCAAAATTTTATTCCTTTCCTTTGTAAGGATTCTTGTGAGGATAACAACAAAGAACTTTATCTAAATATTCAATACCGCAAAAATATGGACATATCGAAACATTTTTTACAGCACATTTGTGTTTATTGTTTCCATCTACTTCATTCCAAGGACATTTATCTTGCTTCCAATGAATGTTTTTTTCATTAGTAAATAAATCTATGTCCATATTTGCTCCATCTAATTTTTTTGTGACTTTGTTGTTATCCATATTTTTGCTAATAAGTTGTAAAAAATTTTCTATAGCAATTTCATGCAACTCGTTTTTATACGAATTTTTTTCATAATTCAGCTAAATCTCAACGTTAACCTCTAATACTTTGACAATTTTCACCATAGTTTGTTCTTAGTGAAGCACTCTCCGACCTTACGGTCGGGGCATCAACCACTTCGGGTATTCAGAGTGCGAAACCCCGCACCGTCCCGCTCAGCGGGACTGGTGCTGGGGTAAATTAAATCGCTAGGATCAAATTTAGGATTAGTGACCACTACCAATTCAACTGTTTTTTCAACGTCTTGGATATTGTGATACTCATTCTTTGGTATTGAAAAAGCATCACCCGCCCGGATTGGGAAAATACTATTTCCAATTTTAAATTTAGCCTTTCCTTTCACAACGAAATAAACTTCTTCCATTTTTTTATGTTTGTGGGGTTTGGAGCTATTATTTATTACAGAATAAGACAAACTTAAATTTTTTGAGTTATATAGTTCCTGTAATTTACCACAGGCATCTTCAATTGGTTTAATATTTTTTCGATTAACTATTTTCATAAAAGCTGCAAATCTCAAATACTATGTAAATGTTATTAGATTTTTTCTAAATTGTATATAGCTCGTTATTATACGAAGTGTCTTCGTAATTTTACAACCGTTTACAACCGTGGGGTTTGCAGATAGCTCTATAATTATTAAAACATATATTTTGTTATATTTATGAATCAATTCCGTTTAGCGGGGTGGCTTAGGATTTTGTGTTCCGAAATCCTACCTGGGTAGATGCTTCTAGTGCTGCAGTGGAATATATCACGCTGTCCCATAGGCCCGATGACTGCCTTTTTTCGATTATTTAAATAATCGAAATGTTTATGTTACCCTTTTCAACTTTTAAACTTAATTAATCAATTAATTGAGTTTTTCTGCTTTATTTCGCTTTTGAGCGTGGAATTTTATTTTATCTTCTCCCAAGCTTTAGTTAGTTCTTTTTTCGCTTTTTTGTATGGCACCATCCAAAAATAGAGCCAAGAAGATAAGAATTTGGCACTTCTATCTGTATCAAAAGTCAGTTTATTTTTTTTGAGATATTTCATTCCCTCCTTAGTAGCTAGAAGTTCCTCTTGAAAGCGAAATTTCGGAGAAAAAAAATAGTTTATCCCGAATTTGACAAATCCCAGTTCTTTTTGTCTTTCAATATGCTTCTTTTCGTGTTCTAAGGCGGCAATAAATCTAGGATTTGGTTTTGGCTTTTGCAAATCTTCATATACTTCATTAGAGACGAAGATATTAGGATAAATTGCTTGAGCTGTGTAAGATGACAGCCAAGGGATAAATTCCCAAATCTTTGGTTTTTTTCTAACAGCAATATCTTTATATTTCATGAAACCATAATCCACCCTACGGGTGGCAGAATTCTTTTATCACCTGTAGGGTGGCATTGAAGGATTCTTACCCACAACTTCAATCCTTGACGATAGCAATTTAATGTTATATAATTTCCTTCAATGATAAAGAAAATTTATCAGACAATTAATTTTTAAATTAGTGTCGTCAGATTGGCGATTCCAAAAAGCCCCAATCTGGGGCTTTTTTTTTGCTATGTCAGGTTTTATTTTAGGAAAGAAAGGAGAACAAGAACAAACTTTTGATGATAAGGGTGAAAGGATCCCGGCGACTCATATAAAAACCTCACCTTGTTATCTTATTGATATTAAGCAGGAAGAAAAGCACGGATATTTTGCCGTCCTTTTAGGTTTTGGCTTAAGAAAAAATATCCAAAAACCAGTTTTAGGCCAACTAAAAAAAGCGGGGATTAAAACCCCGCTTCGTTTTTTAAAAGAAATTAGATTGGAAAAAAAAGAAACAATAATTGAAAAAGATGGAAAAAAGGGAATCAAGATTAATGAAAAAGAAATCTTTGTTGGTAGCGAAATAACTCCGTCGCTGTTTTTTAAAAAAGGAGATTTTGTTAATGTTACAGGAAAATCAAAAGGCAAGGGTTTTCAGGGAGTGGTAAGGAGACATCATTTTAAAGGAGGACCAAGAACCCATGGCCAATCAGATCGAGAACGGGCGCCTGGATCTATTGGGCAGACAACTACCCCGGGAAGAGTGTACAAAGGTAAAAGAATGGCCGGCCGGATGGGTGGAGACAGGGTAATCATTAAAAATCTTAAAGTGGTCGAGGCGAAAGAAGATGAATTAGTAGTTAAGGGTTTGGTTCCGGGAACAAGGGGAGGACTCCTGGAAATTAAAAATTAAAAATTGAAAATGAAAAAAGTAAGTAAACCAGAAAAAAAAGTAGAGAATAAGGAAGAGAAACCAGTTGAGAAAAAAGGACAGGTAAACCCCGCTGAAATTACTCTGAAACGTAAGGCCACCGCAGAGCAGCGAGGTAGCAGGGTAAAGAAAAAAATCGTTAAAAAAGGGTTAATAGCTCCGGTTTATGACATAGAAGGAAAAGAGATAGGAAACATTGATTTGCCAAAAGAAATTTTTTCGGTGAAGGCCTCCAAAAGTCTTTTGGCCCAATACGTCAGAGTTTATTTAGCTAATCAAAGGCAAGGAACTCAATCAACTAAAACAAGAGGTGAGGTCATAGGCTCAACCAGAAAAATATACAAACAAAAAGGGACAGGTAGAGCAAGACACGGCGCTATTAAAGCCCCGATTTTTGTCGGAGGCGGTATTGCTCACGGTCCTAAGCCACGAGACTTTTCTTTGAAAATGAACAAAAAACAAAGACGAAAGGTGTTTTTTTCGGTCCTATCACAAAGATTAAGCGAAGGCAAAATTTGTTTTGTAGAGGGTCTTTTAAAAACAAAACCCAAAACAAAAGAATTTATTAAAATATTGAAAAATCTAAAATTAGATAAAGAAAAATCAGTTTTTTTAGTGTGTCCAAAAGAAGAATCGGAAAATCTTTCTTTCGCGGTGCGTAATATAAAAAACGTGGGACTTGATGAGGTCGGCTCAATAAATGCCTATCAAATACTTAAATCGCGCAAAATAATTTTTGCCAAAGAAGCATTACCAGTTCTGATCCGCCGAAGCGGAGTTTCATTGAATGAAAATTAATCAAATATTAATTAGGCCCAAGATTACCGAGAAGGCTTTAAAAGAGGCAAAAGACTCTAACTATCTTTTCGAAGTAAACAAATACGCAACTAAACATCAAATAAGAAAAGCGGTAGAAAAACTTTTTTCCGTTGAGGTTTCAGAAGTGAACACGGCGGTAAGAAAAGGAAAAATAAGAAGGTTGGGTAGACGAATGAAAGAAAAAAGAAAATCTGATGAGAAATTGGCTTACGTTAAAGTTAAAAAAGGCAAAATAGATCTTTTCCCACAAACGTAATACTATGAAAACAAAAATTACCAAAAGAAAACAAAGACCGGAAAAACGGTTACGTAAAATTTTAAAAAAACACTCAGGCAGAGATGCATCAGGACAAATTTCCATGCGTCATCAAGGCGGAAGACAAAAAAGATATTATCGTCTGATTGATTTTAAAAGAGACAAGAAAGACATAGAAGCAAAAGTATTAAGGATAGAATATGATCCAAACAGAACGGTTGATATTGCTTTGATTCAATATACCGACGGCGAGAAAAGATATATTTTACAGCCGGAAGGATTAAAAGTTGGTGACACCGTAAGCGCCGGCGAGAAGGTAGAAATTAAAATAGGTAACGCTATGAAGTTGAGGAGTGTTCCTTTAGGCACCTCAATTCATAATATTGAATTTTATCCTAATCAAGGTGGTAAATTGATAAGAAGCGCGGGAGGATATGCCGTTATTGCGGCTAAGGATGAACGATATGCGCAAATTAAATTTCCTTCGAAAGAAATCAGAAAAATTTCATTAGATTGTTATGCAACTATTGGTCAATTAGGCAACATTAAGCATAAGCTGGAGAAGATAGGCAAAGCAGGTAGAAAACGTTTAATGGGTATAAGACCAACGGTACGTGGTGTAGCGCAAAATCCCAGGTCCCATCCTCATGGTGGAGGCGAGGGAAAGTCAGGAGAAGGTATGCCTCCGAAAACCCCATGGGGAAAATCAGCCAGAGGAACAAGAACTAGAGAAAAAAGAAAATGGAGTAATAAATTAATTATTAAAAGAAGGAAATAAAAATGGAAATTAAGACAAATATAAAACGTATAGGAGTTTCATCTAAAAAAATTCGCTTTATTATTGATGACGTAAAAAAAATGAAACCGGTAGATGCCTTAGACGCTCTTTTGTATAGTCCAAAAAGAGGTGCTAAAGTTTTATTAAAGGCAATTAAATCGGCGGTTAGCAACGCAAAAAACAATCACAAAATTGATGAAAATTTGTTAAGATTTAAGCTTTTGTCGGTAGGAACCGGTCGTTCTTTGAAGCGATTTCGACCGGGTGGTCGGGGAACAATGAAGCCTTACAAAAGAAGAACATCTCATATTAATATTACTTTAACCGTGATAGAGAATGAGAAATTAAAAATTAAAAAAAAGCCGCAAGTTTATGGGCCAAAAAGTTAACCCAAAGGGTTTAAGATTAGGCGTTGTTTCAGGTTGGGATTCACGATGGATGTTTTCTAATAAAAAGACGTATCGTGACAGCTTGTTGACAGATATTAAATTGAGAAAACAAATAATGAAAAAATTTGAATTTGCTATTGTTACGCAAGTTGAGATTGAAAGAGCAATCAATAAAATCGTTTTGATTATTCATTCGGTGAAACCCGGAATGATTATTGGTCGAGGCGGTAAGGGTTTGGAGGAAGTAAAGAAGTTAATTGTAGATACGATAGGAAAAGATAAAGTAGATAAGGAAAAAATAAAGATTGAAATGAAAATAGAACCGGTAAAAAAACCATTTCTTAATGCTTATTATGTGGCTTCCGACATTGCTAATAAATTAATAAGAAATTTGCCCCATCGAATTTTAGTTCATCGTTCAATGAATAGAGTAATAGAAGCGGGAGCGAAAGGGATAAAAATTCAATTAGGAGGAAGGATACGTGGGGCAACTATTTCTAGACGGGAAAAATATTTTCAAGGCACTGTTTCGTTATCTACCATTAAAGAAGATATTGATTTTGCCAGGTATCCAGCGTTGACAAAATCAGGATATATAGGAGTGAAGGTATGGATAGCAAGATAATATTATGTTAGCGCCAAAAAGACAAAAATATCGGAAACAATTTAGAGGGACATGGAGAAAAATAGACATCAGATCTTGTAATTTAAATTTTGGCAGTTTTGGCTTAAAGAGCTTAGAGCCCGGATGGATCAAGGACCGACAAATAGAAGCGGCGAGAGTAATTTTAGCCAGAGCCACAAGAAAAACAGGTAAATTTTGGATTCGAATTTTTCCTGATAAACCATATACCCAAAAATCTCAAGGAGTAACCATGGGTGCCGGTAAAGGCGAGGTAGCTTATTTTGTTGCTTCGGTGACCCCGGGTAAAATGCTTTTTGAAGTCGATGGGTTGGTTGAGGACGAAGTAAGGATGGTTTTGAAAAATGTTGCCAGCAAGTTATCTGTTAAAACAAAAATAATAACCAAATGAAAAAAACAGAGATCGAAGAACTAAGAAATAAAACAATTGAGGAATTAATGAAAGAAAAAGATGAAATGAGAAAAGAAATTGCTAAGTTACAGCTTGATTTTAAAGTGAATCGACCAAAGGAGACCAATTTGCTTGTTAAGAAAAGAAAAAAACTAGCGGTAATGTTGACAATGATAGGAGAGAAAAAAAGAACCAAGCAGAATGTTAAAAAAGAGTAATTATAAATTTAATCTAAGATTATAAAAATTATGCCAGCAAAGATATTTGAGGGTAAAGTTGTTTCAACCAAGATGCAGAAAACAGTGGTGGTTGAGGTAGAAAGGACATTTCGTCATCCTTTATATAAAAAAATTATTCGCAGGCAGAAGAGATTTAAGGCCCACAATGAAAAGTTCGATTTAAAAGAAGGCGATTTCATAAAAATTAGGGAGACAAGACCAATCTCCAAAGACAAACATTTTCTTGTAATTGAGAAAATAGGGAAATAATATGTTGCAACTAAGAACAGTATTGACCGTGGCTGATAACACCGGCGCAAAAGAAGCTTATTTGATCGGCATACCCGGCCGTGGTAATAAAAAATATGCTCAAATTGGAAACGTTATTACTGTCGTAGTAAAAAAAGCCGATCCCTACGCCCAAGTAAAAAAAAGCGATATATTATTTGCTTTAGTGATTAGAACTCGAAAGGCAAAACGGAGAGTGGATGGTAGTTATATCCGTTTTGATGACAATGCCTGTGTAATTTTACAAGGAAGGGATATAAAAGATCCAAAGGGGACAAGAATCTTTGGGCCGGTAGCTCGCGAGATTAAAGACTTGGGTTTTAGCAAAATTGTCAGTTTAGCTACAGAGATATATTAAACTATGAAAATTATTAAAGGAGATAAAGTAAAAATTACCTTGGGCAAAGATAAAGGAAAACTGGGGAAAATAGAAAAAGTTTATAGAAAACAAAACAAAGCTTTGATTTTAGGCATTAATATTTATAAGAAACATATTAAAAAAAGCGAAAAAATGCCCCAAGGAGGAGTAGTTGAGATACCAAGACCGATTGATGTTTCAAAGATTGTTCTGGTTTGTCCTAAGTGCGGAAAAACAACGAGGATTTCTTATAGCTTAGAAAAAAATCAAAAACACAGAGTGTGTAAAAAATGCAAAAGTATATTGTAATTTTATTTTTTTGTCTATGTTATTTAAAGATTATTACAACAATGAGGTAAGGGTAAAGTTGATGAAAGAATTGGGTTTAAAAAATATTTTTGCCGCGCCAAAAATTGTTAAAATTGTCGTTAATGTTGGCGTGGGTGAGGCGGTAACCAACAAGAATGTTTTAGGGAAAGTAAGCGAACAATTAACTTTAATCACCGGTCAAAAACCGGTTGTTGCTTTGGCCAGGAAGTCGATAGCGGCGTTTAAAATTAGAAAAGGTATGCCAATCGGTGTTAAAGTGACGCTCCGTGGCAAAAGAATGTACAACTTTTTAGAAAAATTGATTAAAATAGTTCTTCCCAGAATCAGGGATTTTCGCGGAATTTCTCTGAAGAGTCTTGACGGACACGGGAATTTAAACATTGGCATTTCTGAGCAGATTCTTTTTCCTGAGATTGAATATGATAAAATAGACAGAGTGAGAGGCTTAGAAGTAACAATAGTAACCAGCAGTCAAGAAAACAGTGAAGGAAAAAAATTGTTTGAAGCATTAGGGATCCCATTTGAACTTATAAAAAAACGCTAAATTTATGGCAAAAAAATCAGATGAGGTTAAATTTTTAAAACCACAAAAGTATAAAACAAGGAATAAAAATCGCTGTTCTCTTTGCGGAAGAGCAAGAGCTTATATACGTCGTTTTGGCCTTTGCCGTATTTGTTTTCGAGAAAAGGCGTTGCAAGGAGAAATACCTGGCGTGATGAAAATATCTTGATAATATAATTAAATGAGGATCATCCTCAAAGAGGATGATCCTCAATAAAAAAACAAATAACTATGAGTCGATCTCTTAAAAAAGGGCCGTATATTGATAAGAAATTATTAATAAAGGTGCTGAAACAGAAAGGAACCGGCGATCGGAATCCAATTAAAACTTGGGCCCGCGCTAGTCAAATTCCACCAGAGTTTGTTAATCATCGTTTTGATGTTCACAACGGTAAAAAGTTTATTGAAGTTTTTGTTACAGAAACCATGGTTGGTCATCGATTAGGTGAATTTGCAGCAACAAGAACATTTAGAGGCCATGGAAAGGTAACCAAAAGAATATTAGAAAAAACTTAAAACTTATGGTTAATACAGTTATTGATCTGGCAATTAGAATTAAAAATGGTTATTTAGCTAAAAAGGCTAAAGTTAATCTTAAATATTCAAAATTCGCGGAGCAGGTAATTAGAATATTTAAAAGAGAAAAGTATATAAAAGACTATAAAGTGATAAGTGATAATGATAAGAAGTCAATTGAGGCCTCTCTTTTATATCAAGATGGGGAACCATCTTTAACAGAAATTAAAATAATATCAAAGCCCGGAAGAAGAATGTACAGCAAAGCTAAAGATCTAAAACCAACTTTAGGCGGATTAGGAATAACTATATTGTCTACGCCAAAAGGAGTGATGACAGATAAAGAAGCGAAGAAAAATAAAGCAGGAGGAGAAGTGCTGTTTGAGATATGGTAAAAAAATTTTAAATTTTAAATTTTAAATGTATCGATATGTCTAAAATTGGTGAGAAAGCCATTGATGTTTCGGAGTCGACCCAGATTAAAATAGAAAATCATTTAATAACCGTTAGTGGAAAAGAAGGAGAATTGTCAGTAAGCATTCCTAGGAAAATTGAAGTAACAAGAGAAAATAATTTAATTTGGGTAAAAAGAAAATCAAACGATAAGAAAACTAAATCGTTGCATGGTTTAGTTAGAAGTTTAATTTTTAATGCCGTAACAGGAGTTAATCAATTATGGGAGAAAAAACTTAAGGTGGTGGGAACAGGTTATCGGGTTAAGTTACAGGAAGAAAACATAGTTCTTGAAGTTGGTTATTCTCACCCTGTTCTTTTTAAGAAAGTTGAAGGAATTGATATCTCGGTTGAGGGTACTAATAAAATCATTATAAAGGGAATTGACAAACAGTTGGTGGGTCAAGTTGCTTATCAAATTAGGATAATTAAAAAACCCGATCCTTACAAAGGAAAAGGGATACAATACGAAGGCGAAAAAATAAAATTAAAACCGGGTAAAAAAGAAAAAATAGTTGGCGGAACAAAATAAAAGCTATATTGGAAATTCCAAAATATGAAAAAAACATCTAACGAAAAACCTCCTTTAGTGCTAAAGGTTTTTCGTTCAAATAAAAGAATTTACGCCCAGGTTATTGATGAGGAAAAAAAGAATACCGTGGCCTCGGAGCATGATCTTAAATATAAGACTGGTCAAAAAATAACCAAAACGCAAAGAGCTAAAGAAACAGGACTAAAATTAGCAGAAAAGTTATTAAAATTGAAAATCGCTCGGTTAATCTTTGACAGAGGACATTATCGCTATAAAGGAAGAATAAAAACCTTAATTGAAGGAGTGAGAGAGGGAGGAGTAACGATTTAAATATTAAATATCAAAAATTTATATGGTGAGAGAATTTGGCAGACAGTTCAAAAGGGAAAATAAAGAAATAGAGGAGCGAGTGCTTTTAATAAGAAGAATATCCAAGAAAACTCCAGGGGGTAATTATATTAGTTTTTCTGCCCTTGTCGCTGTCGGTGATAAAAAAGGAAAAGTTGGTATTGGATTGGGAACAGGACTTGAGGTTCCGCAAGCAATCAAAAAGGCAGTTAATTATGCCAAAAAACATATGGTAACTATCCCAATTTATAAAACAACACTTCCTCACGATATTAAAGTTAAATATAAAGCCGCCAAATTAATCCTAAAACCAGCCCCTGCCGGAGTAGGGTTGAAGGTCGGAAGCGTTGTCCGCTCAATTCTAAGTCTTGGTGGTATTAGTAACGCTTCAGGTAAAATTTTAAGGTCAAGAAATCAAATAACGAATGCTTATGCGGTTATGAAAGCTTTAAAACAATTAAAACGAAGAAATAACCCTTAATTATGGTTAATTTAACATCCTTGTCTAAAATTGTTCATAAAAAGAAAAAACGCCTAGGCCGCGGTCTTGGTAGCGGTAAAGGAGCTAAATCAGGTAGAGGAACTACCAGGCATCAAAAAGCAAGAGAAAAGATTAAACTTTGGTTTGAAGGAGGTCAAAATAGATCAACTAAAAAATATCCTCTTTTAAGAGGAAGAGGAAAAAATAAATCAACGAAACCAAAGCCGTTGTTAATTAAACTTGAAAGTTTAAATCAATTACCGGTTAATAGTGAAGTCACTCTTGAAACATTAATTGGTTGTCGTCTGATAGATAGTCAAGCCAAAAAAACAGGGGTTAAGATATTGGCGGGTGGTGAATTAAAAAAATCATTAATTATTAAATTGCCTATTTCTAAAACGGCCAAATTAAAAGTTGAACAAGCCGGTGGGAAGATTCTTTCTACATGAAACCAATCGTAGACAAAATTAAGACAATATTTAAAGACCCACTTCTTAAAAAGAAAATTCTTTTTACTTTCTTTATATTTTTAATTTTTCGGATCTTTGCTTTTTTGCCGGTTTCGGTTATTAACTTATCTCGACTACGCGCTTTATTTTCCCAAAATCAATTTTTATCTTTGCTGGATATTTTTTCCGGTGGGACACTAATTAATTTTTCGGTGATGGCTTTAGGACTAGGTCCTTATATTAATGCTTCAATTATCCTTCAACTTTTAACGATTATTTTTCCTCAACTGGAGCAGTTGGCTAAGGAAGGAGAATACGGTAGAGCCAAGATTAACCAATATACCCGATTTATAACGCTTCCAATTACGGCAATCCAAGCAGTAGGAATATATGTTTTATTACAAAACCAAAAAATAATTCCCCACTTAAATTTTGTTGAATTTATATCGTTTATCTTAACTATGGCGGCGGGGACATATATTTTAATGTGGTTTGGGGAGTTGATCTCTGAATTTGGATTGGGAAACGGCATTTCAATTTTAATTTTCACCGGTATTGTAGCTCGAGTTCCGGTTGTTTTCACTCAAACAGCCTTAACGATCAATTCTGAATTAATTTTTAATTTAATTATTCTTGTTTTGTTGGGTTTGGCGGTTGTTTCGGCCGTGGTTTTTATTAATGAGGCGGTCCGAAAGATACCGGTTTATTATGCCAAACGAATAAAAGGCGGAAAAGTGTATCAAGGAGCGACTAATTATTTACCTCTTAAGTTAAACCAGGCAGGAGTAATTCCAATAATTTTTGCCGTGTCCTTTGTTCTTTTTCCTCAATTGGTGGGTAATTTTCTTATTTATGCGAAAAATCCTTTTATCTCAAAAAGCGCTAACTTTTTAGTTAAATTATTTAATCCCTCGGGTTTTTTTTACAATTTTTTTTATTTTATTTTGGTTATTGGATTCACTTTTTTTTACACGGTAATTGTTTTTAGTCCTGGTAAAATTGCCGAAGAAATTCAAAAATATGGAGGTTTTATTCCTGGAATTAGGCCGGGTGAGGCAACTAAGAAATATTTAGAAACCATTCTTTATAAAATCACCAGTGTTGGGGCGGTATTTCTTGGTATAATTGCCATTTTGCCATCAATTGTTTCCAAGGTGACAGGTATCGCCAACATCGTTATTGGAGGAACCGGGATTTTGATTGTTGTGTCGGTGGTTCTTGAGACATTTAAAATGCTTGAAGCACAGATGGTGATGAAAAAATACGATAAGTTTTATTAATTTTATTTTAATAATCTATGGCCAAAAAAGGTTCGCGGGTAAAAATAGGGCTGGTTTGTGAAACTTGCAAAGCCCAAAATTACGTAACGGAAAAAAATAAACTCAATCAACCCGAAAGAATCAAATTAAAAAAACTTTGTCCGAAGTGCAAAAAACGCACAGTTCATAAAGAAAAGAAAAAATTACACTAATATGAAATTAGTTTTAATTGGAATTCAAGGCTCAGGAAAATCAACCCAGGGAAACTTGCTGTCAAGGCAACTTGGGATTCCCTACCTTTCAACCGGGCATATTCTTCGAGAAATGGCTAAAAAGAAAACAAGACTGGGAAGATATATAAAAGAAACAATTAATGCCGGGATATTGGTCCCGGATAAAAAAATGATTCCGATTGTGGAGGAGTATCTTTCCAAAAATGAATATCAAAGAGGATATATTTTGGACGGTTTTCCCAGAACATTGTATCAGGTGCGAAAGTTTAGAAACAATATTGATAGAGCAATCTTTATAAGAGTTCCTGATAAAGAGGCATTATGGAGGATCGCCTACAGAAATGATTTAATGCGAGAAGACGAGACTCTTTCTGCGATTAAAAAAAGAATAGAACTTTTTCACAAAATAACCACCTCGGTAGTTAATTATTATAAAAAAATCAGCAAGTTGGCAGACATTGACGGAACAAAATCAATACATGAGGTAAACAAGAGCATTCTGCAGAACTTAGGAAAGCAACTGGTGGCGAACAAAATAAGAGAATGGAAGAGAAAGAAAAAAACAATTTTGGCCATTGTCGGCCTGCCCGGTAGCGGAAAAACCGAAGCGGCGGCGTTTTTCTCCCAAAAACAATTACCAGTAATTCAATTTGGGAAAATAATCAATGACTATATCAATAAAAATAATTTAATTCACGATGAGATCACTCATAAGAAAACAAGAGAATCATTTAGACAAAAATACGGAAGAGAAGCTTTGGCAATTTTAAACAAAGATAAAATAAAAAATGCGCTTGAAAAAAATTCAATTGTCATTATTGATGGAATGCGATCATGGGAGGAGTATCTTTATCTTAAGGAAAAATTTCAAAAGACAAAAACCATTATTTTAGTTTTATACGCAGACAAAGAAATTCGGGACAAAAGATTAACGGCAAGAAAAGACCGCAATAAATTAAAAGGAAGACAAAGGGATATTGACGAAATTCTTGGTATTAATATGGGAGCGACGGTTGCCTTTGCTGATTACTTGATTGAAAATAATAATTCAATGGAAGATTTCAAAGAAAAACTAGAGACAATTTATAGAAAGGTTTATTTTTCCTAAAAAAGATGATTAATTTTAAAAATGAAAAAGAAATTGAGACCATTAAAAAAAGTACTCAACGGTTAAAAGAGGTAATTAAAAGATTATTGCCAACGATTAAACCAGGAATAACTACTAAAAGTATTGATCAAAAAGCAGAGAAATTAATAAAGGAATGCGGTGGAGAACCATCATTTAAAAAAGTTAAAGGATACCATTGGTCTACTTGTTTACCAATTAATGAAGAAATTGTTCATACCCCGCCGTCGGATAGAATTTTAAAAAGCGGAGACATTTTGACGTTGGATACAGGAGTTTATTATCACGGTTATCATTCTGATTGGGCGACGACGGTGGTCGTTGGAGAAGCAAAAAATGAGAAAACAAAGAAGTTTTTGGAAGCGGGAAAGCAAACTTTATATGAAGTTATAAAGCAGGCAAGAGTGGGAAATTATATTGGGCACATATCTTACGCGATTGAACAAGAAATCTTAAAGAATGGTTTTTTCGTAATCAAAGAATTATCAGGTCATGGTATAGGTAAAGAATTGCATGAAGAACCGTTGATTCCCTGTTTTCTTGATAAACCGATTAAAAGAACCGCCAAAATAGAAAATGGAATGGTGTTGGCGATTGAAGTAATTTATTCAATGGGATCGACAACTATAGAATATAAACAAAACAATCATTGGTCTTTGGTAACCGCTGATAAAAGTTTGGCTGCCTGTTTTGAGCATACTATTGCCATAGTTAAAAATAAACCTTTCATTTTGACGTAATTTAATGTAAAATATTACCCTTGTTTTTCGACAAACTATGCAAAAGAATATTATTGTAGTTACGGGCGAGGTGTTAGAAAATTTGCCAAATACCACCTTTAGGGTGAAATTAGACAAACAGTATAATGAAAAAATTGTTCTTTGTTATCTTTCAGGGAAGATGAGAAAGAATTATATCAAGATTTTACCCAGCGATAAGGTTAAGATCGAGATGACTCATTACGATTTAGAGAGAGGAAGGATCGTTTACCGATTATAAAACTTTAACCATGAAAATAAGATCATCCATAAAAAAAATCTGTAAGAAATGTAAAATAGTCAAAAGAGGCGGAAAATTGTATGTTATTTGTGAAAATCCTAAACACAAACAAAGACAAGGATGACAGAAATGTTAAATATTAAATATCAAAAATATAATTTAATTTTATGATTAGAGTTGTTGGGGTGAATTTGCCGGATGATAAACGAATTGAATATGCTTTGACGTTAATTTATGGTGTGGGTTGGGGAAACGCGAAAAAAATTCTTGCAGCAACAAGCATTAATAAGGACAAAAAAGTAAAAGATCTGACAGAAGATGAAGTCAAAAGAATCCAAAACGAGGTTGAAAAAAAGTATAAGGTTGAGGGAGATTTAAAAGAAGAAGTACGGAAAGATATTAAAAGATTAAAAGATGTTGGTTGTTATCGAGGAACAAGACATATAAAAGGCCTGCCAGTTAAAGGACAAAGAACAAAATCTAACGCGCGGACTAAAAGAGGAAAAAGAAAAACAGTTGGCGCTTTGAAGAAAGAAGACAGAACAAAGTTGCAAGACCAACCAAAAATTACCCAAAAATAAATTATTAAAGTTTCGATTAATCTAATTTATGGCTAAAAGACAAGCAAAAAAAATTGTTGAGAGAGGAAGAATATATATCGTGGCTACTTTTAATAATACTTTAGTTACGGTAACTGATGAAAAAGGAACTCCTTTTATTATTGGGAGTTGTGGAATGTATGGGTTTTCTGGGACAAGAAAATCAACCCCTTATGCCGCTACGGTTACTGTTCAAGCAACTTTGAAAAAGGCAATGGGAGAGCATAACTTAAGAGAGGCAAATATTTTCATAAAAGGAATCGGCCCGGGCCGACAGGCAGCCTTGCGCGCCATAAAATCTTTAGGAATAGAAATCAATAAGATATTAGACATTACTCCAGTTCCTCATAATGGTGTCAGACCACCAAAAATGAGAAGAGGTTAACCTATGCGTTATACTGGTCCAAAAAATAGATTGGCAAGAAGAGAGGGTATTGATCTTGGTTTGAAAACACCCGGGACCAAAGCTTATAGTAGTTTAACAAGAAAATTGAATATATTACCGGGACAGCACGGAGGAGCGCGTAGAAAAAAATTAACTGATTATGGAGTTCAACTTCGTGAGAAACAGAGAATGAAAAGAATGTACGGAATTACGGAAAGGCAGATGAAAAATTATTTTAAAAAGGCAAGTAAAATGATGGGAAATACGGCTGATATTTTAATTCAAATACTGGAGAGAAGATTAGACAACGTTATTTATAAATTAGGTTTGGCGCCAACAAGGTCATCTGCTCGCCAGCTAGTTACTCATGGTCATATGCAGGTCAATAACAAAAAAGTTACCATTCCTTCTTATTTAATAAAGGAAGGCGACATAATCTCTTTTCACAAAAAAAAATCAATTAATATTCCGTATATTAGTCAGATGTTGGAAAAGAAAGACATCGTTATTCCTGAATGGTTGATGAGAGAAGGACCGGTCGGAAAAATTGTTAGAATTCCTAAGAAAGAGGACTCAAGAGAAGATATTAATTTACAATTAGTGGTAGAGTTTTATTCCCGTTAAAAATTTATCCCGATTTAATCGGGATTGCTATTTTATATTATGTTAGAACCGAATTTTGTTACAGAGAGATTAGATGTTTCTCTCACCTATGGAAAATTTATTTTAGAACCTTTACCGATGGGTTTTGGTTATACGCTGGGTCAT
>Ga0268276_1002286_pt1 | contig 16625 bp, 19 predicted proteins | sample saktaG_4_FD_190145 | JGI IMG/M metagenome (GOLD analysis project Ga0268276, IMG submission 190145) | Saline water microbial communities from Sakinaw Lake, British Columbia, Canada - sak_2010_1_5_45m | ecosystem: Environmental > Aquatic > Non-marine Saline and Alkaline > Saline ...
GTTCCAGTGGCAGGCTGGAAAGCTTGCAGAAGTAGAAGTATTCCAAAACCATATAATTTTCATCTGATGCTATATAAAAATGAAATCTACTATAAATCTGACTCCAAGGTATAGCAAAAAAAGGCTACATACGATTAAAATACCGATATATATTTTTTGATTAAAAAACCTTCTGCCCGTACTTACCAAAAACCCGACAAACAAATACCATATAAAATCTGCCAGGATATGTCCTGTGTAAAAAAAAGCAACTCCACCAAAGCTGTGCTGCACACTTTTTATCATAAATGTAGCACCAATAGTCAGCCACCATACATACCAGTAAGGGTTGGAAAGACTTATCAGGATTCCCTTACCTGTGATAATGAAGGTATTTTTAGTACCAAGTTTTTTCTCTATACTTTTGGCATCCATGTCAAGTTTTATCTTTTTTCTTGCTATTGATACTATAATGCTCACAGCCATGTAGATGAGAAAAGCTCCACCGACTATACTAATTATTTTTATAACCAGTGGATTATCAAGGTATTTTAGGACACCCAGATAAAAGCTTATTACTATTAAAAGCTCAAGGATGGAATGCCCTATGACAATAAAAACTGATGTCCAAAAACCTTTTTGGGCAACGCTTGCTATTACAAGTGTCAGCATGGGCCCCGGCATTAAAGCACCTGTAAAAGCTACTATAAGAGATCCAAAAAATATTTGAATTATTTCTTTCATTCACTTACTTTTTTTTAAGCTTTCACTATATTAAGAGAATCTTACTCATAACTAAATTCTAATATTTTATTGTAGCTTTCCGGGTTGGCATGAGCAACAAAATATCAGCCGTCTTTTAAATAACAAATAAAAACAACACCCTGAAATAATTTGTAAAATCTATATTTGAACCTTCAGGAAAGTCTCCTTTAATTATTTCATTTTTCATTTAATTACAATTTTCACAATCAAAATAAAATCTATTTAAAGAATTATTCTTTAGAAATATTTAATAAATTACATAAATTATCTGATTCCTTAATAACTTAAGATCCATTATAAATCAGCATAATCTATAATACACAAAAAACCTAAAATTACCTTTGACATATAGTACTGAATTTAGTACCATTTATTTGGTGATAAAAAATGAATACAATTTCAGCAAGCAAAGCAAGAAATAATTTATACAAAATTCTTGATGAAGTAAAAAATGGTCTGCAAAGCTATACTATTACTTTAAGAGGTGAAGCCCAGGCTGTAGTAATTAATCCCGAAGAATTGGAATCCTGGGAAGAAACGCTTGATATTTTAAGTGATAATAAATTGGTGGCCCAGATACTTAAAAGCCAGGAAGAGATTAAAAGTGGTGATTACCTGAGTGAAGATGATCTGATAAAAAAACTGAACATCTCCAAAAAAGAATTAAAATAAATGAAGGTCAATTATTCTAAAACTTCGCTAAAACAATTAAAAAACCTTCCCAAAACAAAACAGATTGAAGTATTAAAAAAAATAGAAAAATTAAAAAATGATCCTGATATTGGTAAAAAATTAAAAGGGCCTTTAAAAATTTTTAGATCACTTAAAGTCTGGCCGTACCGCATAATATATCAATACTCAGATAATGATAAAGTAATTTTTATAAATGCAATCCAACACAGACAGAGTGTTTATAAATAAATTCTTTTAAAAAAGTTTTCGAGGCAAGGAGCTTGTGGGTTTAGTATTCATTTCTTCTTGTTGCTAAACAATTGATTATCAGAATATTAATATAGATTTTCAATTTTTACCGCAATCTTTTTCTTAGTTCGTCCGGATTAAAATATTTCTGGATGTTAATGCCATTACCTTCCTTATTTGAAGCATGCAAATTTTTATTCTCATAATCATTGATTAATGCTTCAACCTTTTTTATTCCTTCTTTTGTCTTAACAGCTTCCAGGGGAGTTATATTGCCTATAGCAGGTATCTTTGTATTTATACAGTTATTATAATAATCTTTCCACCACTTAAGGGCAAATTTTTCCAGTTCAGCTTCCGGTATTTCCAGCTTTTCTCTTTTTTCCGCTTTTTTTGCCTCAGCAGTTTTTATTTTATTCTTTGAAGGCTGGCTAATGAGATCATTTATATATGTATAATCAGTTTTTTGGAATTCCAGAGGTAATTTTTGAATTTTTTTCTTAAACCTCTCAAGTCTCTCAAGTGAATTTGTCTCAAATGCAAGGCTTTTTTCTTTTAAAAAGATTGTACCGAGAATAGTGTTTTTTTCACTAGACCATGAAAATACTATTTGCTTTTTAGTTTCCTCTACAATCCTGATGTCACTTAATTTTATCAGCTTCATTTTTACTTCTTCCCTGTCAATTACCTTATAGGTGCTTGTCGACATAATCATCTCTTCCTTATCATAATTTACCAACTTCGGCAATGGTCTGGATATTATATGATAAAAATAATGGACAGAAACCAGATAGATAATTACCGGAAAATCTTTTAATATCTTTGAATAATCTACCTTCTTATCAAATAGTATTTTATATTCTTTCCTGTAAATCCGGCAGTATTCTTTGACCATCTCAAGTAACAATGGTTCATCTAAGGGAGGATAAAGTATTGGGGGTGAGCCTTCCATAACATATAGATCTGAGAGCCAGGCAGAATTTTGCTCCGCATCCATCTGGTAAGGAGCAAGCAAACCCGAAATAATATCATGTTTTACAACTCCTTCGTTTAATTGCTTATCTATTATGCTGTAGTGTTTTTTTGTAAAAATATCCTCAACCTCAACAACCGGATAATTTCCTGTACTGAAATTGTCTATACCGTTTTTATCATTGATACTGAGCACCTTAAAAAATCCGTTTACTGACTGGTTTAATGACTCAAGGAATCTCTTCTCCTCATCTGTAAATCTATCCGGGTAATTCTTCAGGCAATATTTCCACAAATAATTATCATACACGTCTTCTGTATTTATAAAGTCAAACCCGAATTCATCTGTTTCTATATTTTTTCCATAATTATCGTCATCGAAATCCATTTCAAATATCGGGTAGCCGTGAGTATAAAAAAGTAAAGATGTGTCTCTTACAAAATCCTCAAATTCCTGTTCATTTCTTATTTTATTTTTTTTATCAGGATGAAATAAAAGAAAATCAAAAAGATAATATGCCGATTCAGGCGCTTCAAGTTTTAATTTCTCGATACCAAGGTCAAATACCTTAATAGTTGCTGATTGCCTGATTTCAAGGTATCTGTTATATCTGTAATTGCTTAAATTGACTGTCTCTGTTTTACTCAGGCAGCAATTCTTATATTTTTTCCCGCTGCCGCATAGACATGGGTCATTTCTTCCAGGTTTGGAAGTATTCGGATTATAGCTATTTATATTGTGTTTTTTCTTATTATTTATATTCTTAGTCATCCAAACCTTTTTTAAGATACTTTTCAATTAATTCTTTATTAGAAGCAGGACTATTTCTTCAATATTTTTATTTAAGTCTTGTTCTTCTTGAACCAAATTATTTAGTTATATAGTATTATTGTTGAACCAATATTTTATAAATTATATCATAATCGGCTTTAAAATTTAAAATTGAAAACACAAATGAGATGACTGTTATATTAACTTTAGAATTTCTAAATCATTTAACAATTGATCGTGAAACTCGAACATATACTCCAATATCACGTTACCTTTCCAATTATTTTTGACCAAATAACCCACCACTCCTTTGCAAAAATCATCTATTGGTAAGTGCTGACTGCTTTTATCTCTGGCTGAAAGATGTACATTCAAAATATTTTCTTTGTAATTTTTAAGCAGACTCCATATCTTTTCATTATTTCGTATATGCGAAGTATCAAGTGTCATTGGTAAATTGAATGCAGCTGTTTCATCAGGATTAAATACCCTCCTTTTACCTCCAAAAGTCTCTATACAAAAAATAATTTCATCATTATATAACCTGGAGAAATACTCAAAATTTTTAAGAGCTCTTTTTTGTGCATTGATTTTGTCATTTACATTATTTGGATGTAATGTAATAATTTTTACTTTTAAAGCTCTGGCAAAATCAACTATCTCCTTGCCCCATTCTTTAAATTTTTCATCTGTAATAGGCGCCTGGACAGCATGTATGCCTAAAACTTGCGTACCGTAGGATTTAATCTTTTGGGCAATACTTAACAAATGCACTCTGACAGGTTCGTATATATCCCAATAATAGGGCAAGGCAAGTTCTATGGGTATGCTCAAACCCGAGTACCTATCTTCAACTTGTTCGATTTTATCAAATGATTGCCGAATCCTCAAATTCATTTCAATTCCAATATTGTGGTTTTTCAAATTTATACCCTGCTTTATTTATTATTGTGAGTTAGGTATTAAATCTATTTTTAATTCTGCATCCAGGCCTTTTGCTATTTTTAGAAGCTTTTCGAGTGAAGGGTTGGCATTCCCATTTTCAAGCCGTGCAATATTTGCTTGTTTGTCATTTATTCTCTTTGCAAGGTCAGTCTGTGTTAATTTTTTTTCTTTTCTTAATTCAATGATTTTTCCAATCAATTGATATTTTGGTTCTAATTTCTGTAATTCTTCTTTAAGTAATGGATCTTCTTCCAATAAAACTTTTTTCGCTTCTTTCCAATTCATATAAATTCACCTCTTTAACTGAATATAATCCAGCATTCTCCGTTTTGCGGTTTGGAGCCGTCTTAAAATCCAAAAAATTCTATTTCCCAATACATACTTATATCATATATGATATTATTTAACAAGTATTATGTAAGACCTGATAAATAAGCTTAAAAAAAAGACAGGATTTAAAAAACTATAGGAGCAGGATTTGTTTGAAATATTTCTTACTGATAAGGCAAAAGATTAGTTAAACAAGACAATAATATTTACTCTGCAATTTTATAAAGCTCTCTCAAAATAAAGATCATTCCTTCTGTATCAAGACCGCAATAATCAAGCAAATCCTTCCTTATTTTCTCAACCTGGGCTTTATCCGGTTCTTTTTCACCCTTTAGAAAAGTAATATTAAGGTATCTGATGCTAGCCATCTGACCATTACTTATTTCCATTTCGTCATAGCTTATTCCGGTAAGGGCAGGCAGGACATTTTTAAGAGAGGCACTCCCCTTCTGCCAACAATTATAATAATAGAATTTGCCGAAAGGCTCATACATATCGACAATCCGCTCTATGACGTCTTCTATCCACCGGTTGTGATCAGGAAATAGTTTTGCAAGTTCCTTGAGGATGTTCTTTTCAAAGGATTCATAATAAACAAGGATTGAGCCGGCAGCAGGACCGCCAGAACGGTTATTATCATAATTACTATCATAGCCTAAAGCATTTTGTAAGCTTTCCAGAAAGCCTATTCTCGGATCTGCCTTATCGTCTCCGGCTAGAAAATAATGGTTTCCAGGTTCGGCGTCGGGAGTTTGCATAATATGGCACGAAAACTGGAATGGGATATTCTGGTAGGGCCTCAAACCGTCAAATAACGGAATTGCAGTTGCAAATGTCTCAAAATCAAGAAAGTATAAAGGGTATTGCAGTTTTTTTAAAAATTGCCTGATGCTGTCCTTATCAATAGATTTGCCGTTTCCTTTTACAGCTCCGTGCTGCTTCTGCTGGATATCGCTTAGCATTGAAGTTTCGTTTATTTTTGAAATTTCTATAATCCCGTCCTGGTACAAAGAAAACGCAATATCCTTGCCCTTGTAGAGCTCGAAGACATTGTTTTTTGGCAAGTGGCTCCAGCAGATCTGTTTTAAAGGGCAGTCATATGGACTGTAGCAATTTTTACTTATGCTGATTTCAGGACATGTGGCACGGCTAATTGCTTCAAGCATAAAGTTTATGTTTTCTTCAACACCTTCCTGCAGTCTTTCTGCCTCGCCTGTTACATCATCCTTTGTAAAAAACTGGTGCGGATCTATCGGGCCGTCCTTTATAAAGTCTCTGTTTAAATACATCAGGTAACATTTGTCTATCTTAAGGCCTGCACCCTCATAGCAATATTTCTGAAATGATATGTCATGCTTGTTTATATCTTTAATTGATGAGGCACTTTTTACCTCGATAATGTTCCAGGAGTATGTGCCTGTGGGCTCAAGGATGTCAGCACGTGCAAATGCGTTTTTGTAGGTAAAGGCCGGCTCAAAGAGAGGGTGCCTGGTGGTGTTGCCGGGGTTGCCGGTGTTCTTTATATAGTTACTTATACCGCTGGCACCCGTGTTGGCTGTGTTAGTGCTGCCGGAGCTAATGCTAGTGTCACCAGGTCTTACACTGTTATTGGTAGTCATCGCGGCTTGGTCAGCAGCTAGGACAATCACGGCAGGGGCAACCAGACCTGTAAGTTCCCTTGCCCTGGCAAGCTCTGCTTCAATGTCAACGCTATACTCGATATCTATACCGCCCGGAAACAGGGACTTTGCAAGATTTCCCACATCATGCCCCTGCTGGAAACGAAACTGCGTAACTTCATCAAATGGCGGAATGGCATCCGGGTCATTAATAAGATACCAGAGGTATTTGAGGCATTGCAGTCCTGCTACATATTTTGATTTTGAAATTATTTTATTTTTATCCATTTATAAATATTATTATATAGAAGGCATAATATATTACTATATTATAATCTTTCAAAATGACAACTGTTTGTCAATTATCAAAACAAATATGTTAATGATCCTGCCTCTTTTTTTATTCTGCGTACAAGTTCTGCTTTTTTCTTTTCATCATCAACTTATTTTACCAACAGGTGCCAGGTAGATTACGAATTCATCTTCCCCATTAACTTTAATGAGCTTATCCATCAGTTCCTGGTTATAGGCTGCAATGGCACAAGTCCCGGCGCCGACCGCTTCACAGGCAAGATATAAATTCTGGCATACATGACCCGCATCTATAGCCATAACTTTATGGGCCGCTATTCCATAGCGCCACTCAGTCCTGTATGGAACGGCAGCCCATATAAATACTGCTGCAGCTGTCCCTGTAAAAAATTGGCTCATTGTTGCAATCCCTATCTTTTCAGCCAATTCCTGCCTGCTTCCCTGCCCAAATTCAAACAAGAGCTTATGCTCGAGTGGAAGGTAGCGGTAAATACCAGGGTCAAAATCAGCAGCATTTAAAATACATAGATAAGTCTCAAAAGGATGCCGGTTGCCTGCAGAAGGTACACTTCTTAAAACGGTGCTTCCCAGATCCTTTCTTACACCCTGAGTCGCCCAGAGAAGAAATGATAACTCTTCATTGCTTAACGGCTCATCCAAGTATTTTCTATGGCTTTTTCTGTTCTTTATTGCGGATATAAGACCTGTTTCTTTTATGTTTTGCCATTTGCCAGGTTTTATAAGAACTATACGTTTGCTTTCAGCCATGAATGGTTTTTCAACCGGCGGAGGTTTTACTCCCAGGCTTTGATCAGTTTGCGAAAAATCAGTTATTAACCTGATGTCATCTTTTAGAAAATACCTGTATTTTTTCATGTCTTCATGTTTTTCTTTCATTACCCAACTTCCCAAAGAACCTGAAATTATTATAGTCTATTTTGTATGAGATTTGATGATATAATAATACTTTGAATTAAAAAAGGGGGTGCCAAAATGAAATGGGAAAAGCCTACAACGCAAATCCTTTGAATACGTTTCGGCCCCGCCTCCAAAAGAGAAAAAGAAACCATAAATATTTTTAACAAATGAAAATGAATGACAATTTACTTAATTGGCTTTTAAATTCTGAACCATGGATTGAATATGGCACAAGGTCAGAGCTGACGGGTCAAAGTGATAGGACCCCTGAAGTTGCAGATGCCCGCAAACGTATGGTCCGGTCCCCTGCCCTGTCAGGGATAATCGAAAGCCTCAAAAACTGGCCCGGCCAGGTACTTAGCAGCCACAAAAGTGCAAGGCAGCCTTTCCATAAGATTTCTTTTATTGCAGAACTCGGGTTTAATAAGGGTGATCCCGGCATTGATGAGATTTTAAGAAAAATGCTGGAACATGTTTCTGAGGATGGGATAATAAAGATTCCGATGAATATCTCCAAATCATATGGGGGCACCGGTTCTGACACCTGGGGATGGGCGCTTTGCGATGCCCCTGTTAATTTATATGCATTGGCAAAACTCGGTTTAAAAGATGACCACCGAATAAAAAGTGGTGTCGCAAGTCTTGCAAAGTTAATCCGTGGTAACGGCTGGCCATGTGCCGTATCAAAAGAATTGGGGAAATTCCGCGGTCCCGGAAGAAAAGATGATCCCTGCCCTTATGCCACCCTGGTAATGCTGAAACTTCTATCGCAGTTTGGCGAATACCTTACCAGCAGCGAAGTCCGTATCAGCATTGATAGCCTCTGCAACCTTTGGACCGACAGCATTAAGTCTCATCCCTATATATTCTATATGGGTAATGACTTCAGGAAATTAAAGGCGCCGCTTGTCTGGTATGACATAATTCACGTGCTTGATGTCATTTCGCGTTTTGATTACGCACAACAAAAGAGCCAGGTTAAAGAAATGCTTGATATTGTTGTTGCAAAACAGGATGGTGATGGCAAATATAGCCCGGAGTCAGTATGGCAGGACTGGAAAGGATGGGATTTCGGCCAGAAAAGCCAACCTTCCCAATACCTTACATTCCTTGTCTACAGGATATTAAAACGAATGGGAATGAGCAACTTCTAAACTTTAATGTTCTGACTATAAGTCAGGATTTTTGTTAAAGACAGACAGACCTAAAAGTGTGAAAGAAGTATGATAAAACATATATCTAAGTTTATAAAATATCAGAACAGGGAGTAAATATGAAGACAATTCTATGCTATGGAGATTCAAACACACATGGAACGCTGCCGATAGATTTTGACCTCCTGGAAACATCTTTTATTTCAAGCAGATACAGGCTTCCAAGGGAAAAAAGATGGACAGGCATACTGCAGAGAGAACTTGGCAGCGGATATTATGTCATTGAAGAAGGATTGAACGGCAGAACCACTGTCTGGGATGACCCTATAGAGGGTGTCCATAAAAATGGGTTAAAATACCTGGTTCCATGCCTTGAATCACATGCGCCAATTGACCTGGTGCTTCTGATGCTGGGAACAAATGACCTGAAGACTAGGTTTTCTGTCTCGGCTTTTGACATCGCTTCTAGTGCAGGGGTTCTTGTTAACACAATCCGGCAGAGCGGTTTTGGTCCTGATGGTAAAAATCCTAAGGTCCTTCTTATGTGCCCTCCGCCCCTCGGGAAAATGTCTTATTTATCTGAATTATTTACAGATGGTGTCAAGAATTCACTGGAGCTTGCAAAGCATTATAAAAAGATTGCCAAATTATATGGGTGTGATTTTCTGGATGTTGCTGAAGTAATAAGGCCAAGCGATATAGATGGAGCCCATTATGAGGAAAAAGAAGTTGCAAAACTTGGCCTGGCACTTGTAAAAGTGGTAAGGCAAATATTGGAATAAAGATCAGTTTTTATCTATGGCGATTTATACATATTAAAAGATTTGGGTAATCAACAAAATGTTACACTCCTGTATTTGATATAAAATATTATTTATTCAAATAATCTTTGCCAGTTTTTCAACAGCTTTTGTTGCGGCATCAATTTTTGAAAGTGGTACCGAGATATGTACTGTCATATTTGAAGGTCCTGTTCTTGTGAGGTAAGAATATTTCAGTATTACCTGCATTTTCTTTTCATCAAAGGCTGCCTCCTCAAGTTTTGATCCTAAAAATCCCCATACATGAAAAGAAACGCCAATACCAGGCTTAATGTCGTTTATTTTTTATGTTAAATTCATTTTTCTGGTAAAATAGTATCTATTAGCACGTGAAAAGGAGAGCCTCATATGTTTTATTTTGATTCCGGGAAGAAACATAAAAAATTAATGATTTTAAAAATAATTATTTCAACTTTAATTATTTTGTTTTTAGTATTTTCATTAACTTCCTGCTGCGCTGTAGCTTCTAAAATGATCAAAGCGGCACTTGCAGTAAGTTCAGGAAGCAGCAGCTCGAATAATAAGGCAAGCGGTGAGAGCGGCAATCCTGATGAGCAAACCCAAAGCTCGGAACAAGCAGGTATTGGCGAAAATTCAGAGATTGAGGACAGCAAAGAAGTAAGCGAAAGTACAGAATCGGTGAGCCCTGAAGCAAGCGAGAATGGCGGTTTAAGATTGGTTTATACCGAAATTACTTCAGATTCCAAGTCAAATCACTTTGAGCACAGAGTTGAGAACATTTATTCTGTAGCTACGGATGGCTCATTTAAAGAACTTATTTTCAGCGACATAAAGGAGGAATATGATCTGGGTCCGGTTTTTAGCATTTCTCCCGATGGGAAAAAAATAGCATGCAAGTTTGTTGAAGGTGCAAGAGGGTTATACAGCGCACTTGCAGTAATAGACATATCAAGCAAAAGCATTACGCTTCTGGAAGAATTTGATTATATCGGTCATGAAGAAGATGTAAATGTTCTTGATCTTTATGGAAATCCCTTATGGACAAGCGACAGCAGGTTTTTAATTTACCAAAGGGTTAAAAACCAGCATACCTCAAATACAAGAGATGCAGGAATTTATAAGGTTGATGTACAAACAGGGCAAAAATCTGAAGTTTGGCTTGATGTGATGGGCGCTTCGCTCCGGTCCACCCTAATGTTGGCCCCGGCTTTTTTATATGCTGATGAGAAAAAAATCGGAGCAGTATTTCACCCTTATTATCCTGTTGATGAAGACGGGGAGATCACAGGTTTTTATACAACAAATGAAGGAATGTCTGCTATCGATATCGAAAGTGGAAAAGTCGAAGATCTTTTTTATACATCTATATTTGAGTCAATAGAAGGCACTCCTGAAATTTTTTCAAGTTTTGACAATTTCTTTTATCTCTCAGGGATTAAAAAAATGGTTTTTCAGCTGCTGGGAGATTTTGAAGAAGACGGAGATTTATGGATTTCCGATATTTTTGCTTCAGGCCCCACAAGGCTTACAGAAGATAATAATTTGAGAGAGCAGCAGCCGACTGTCTATGGTGCGGATAGCTCAAATCCGCTGATTGCACACATGGGCTCAAAAAGATACGGGACCATTTCAAACCAGATACCGAGCGGTGACATTTTTTTAATTGATTCTAAGGGACAACAGCAAAAGAAACTAACAAGTTATGACGTAGGCGCCTTCGAGCCGATATTTTCACCGGATGGAAAGCAAATTGGATTTTTAAGAGCAATTTATGATGAAAACTTTGAATATATTACGCAGTACCAGGTGGAATCTGTTGATATTGAAAGCGGTAATATTTCTGTCGCAGCATCAGGCGGATATCTTGTCCTGGTCGGCTGGATCACAAAATAAAAGCTTAAAATTATTTTGTTTTATTAAAATACTCTAGAGTAATCTGCAATTGTTTTTCCAGAATGTTTTTTAAAAAAAAATTTTTTTAAAAAAAGCTTGACAAAAGTATAAACTTGTAATATTATTTGTATTAATATAAACATATATAGTTTATTTGATAACTAAATAAGAGTTTTAAAGTAATAGAGGCGATGACTTACATTTTGCTATTTGGGCATCTTAGAAATGTAACGAGCCAGTGATGCAACCGGCTATTCTTTTTTTATGGAAAAAAATAATTAAGGGTTTTAAGCCATCCAAGCCTCTATTTACAAAGGTTAGATGGCTTTTTTAGTTATAGAAGGAGAGAAATGAGGGCAAGTTTAAAAAATATAGTAGTTTTTATAGCAACAGCGGTAGTTATGCTTTTAGTTATATCTATGTCACTGGCAGCAGCTCCCGCATCTTCTATAGAGGTTTTAGGGACAAGCAGCACACAGGAGCAGGCAAGCACACAAGTTGCCTCAAAGCCGCAGGCGGTGCTTAACGATTACGAAAATGCAGTGGCGGCCCTAATTAACAGCTACAGGGTAGCTAGCGGACTTAACGCTATAGCATATGAGCCCACACTTACCTATATTGCAAAACTCAGGAGCGCCGACTTAATGGATAGAGGCTATTTCTCTCACTACACCCCGGAAGGAACAACCGTGTTTGACCTTATGAAGTCAAATGGAATAACTTCCAAAATACGTGGAGAAAACCTGGGACAGGCAATGCCTGCAGGGATAGGATCTCCCGAGGCATTCCTGGGTGCATGGCAAAACAGCCCCTCACACAACGCAAACATGTTAAGGGCCGGTTATAACTACATAGGTGTTGGAATGGTAGATAACGGAGACAGGATCGTAGTAACAACCGTATTTACAAATTAAGCAAATACTTAAAAAGTTTTATATAAGTTTGGACGCAGAATAACAAAAAGAGAACAGGAGCAGGAGAGGTTACTTACAAAATGAACGATACAAGCAAAGGGCTGGACGCCTAATTAGCTTACCGTAACATAAAAAAATAACCCTCTGGCAGAAAGAAAGGAGCCGGGGGGTTGTTTGTTTTAAATATTCAACCTTTGCACATAAGTATACTTTCGTTAAATTGTATTAATGAAGCAAGCATACATCATGAATTCAAGGAAGGAAAGTTATAGCTTATAGGACATTACATATTCTGAAGAAAATCCTGCTGACCTGGCCAGAAAATAATACCTGACAATTTTCTCTTCCTTAAACCCCATTCTGCCGTATAGTTCTTTAGCTTTCGGGTTTGTGTTAATTACTTCAAGAACAACTTCCTTAAAACCTTTATTCTTTGCAAATTCTAATACGTTGTTTATGAGCTGTGTTCCAATACCCAGGTTTCTGAAAGATTTGTCAACAGCAATAGAATCTATTCTTAAGACATCGTCTTTGATCTTTGGTGATGTTAGCTTATAAATCCTATAAATAAAATAACTTTGTAAAGGATTAAAGTATTTCCTTAAATCCCTGTATTTGAATTCAAGAAAGGGTTTATTTTTATAATGCAGGCCAATAAGACCTACAATATTTCCGTCCAGCAAAGCATAAAACACCTGATCATTTTTTAAAGACCTGTTGTATATTGCAATTGCCTTCTCTTTGGATTTTATTAAAGCCCTAATTTTCTGCTCGAAAGCGTCATAGAAGATTTCTATTGCGCGGATGCGCTGGTTTTTGTTTATGCTATCTGCAATTTCGATATTTAATTTTTGCATTTGAACCAACCCGCTATCAGTTTAAAGTTAAATAAGTTTTGGTTATCTTGGTAAACTATTGTGATATTTTGGCTGAAAGCGACAAGATGCTTAAACCTATGATTACAAACATGAAATGAAGAGCTGCAATGTAAATTAAAAGTATGTAAGCAACTTTTAAAAAGCTCCCTATCGGAAGCAATGTCAGGGTCTTGCTGCTAACTTCAGAAACCTTATCCAGCTTTGCCGATATTAAAATAAAATCCTGGCTTAATTTATCAACATCCCGGATATTAACATCAAGAGAATCCACAGTATTTGAAATCTGGCTTGAAAGCTCAGATAGAGTATCTCCTATTTCATCAAAATAAGCTGATGTCTCTGCAAGTGGCTTATAGCCTAATATGTCAAAATCCACATATGTTGAAATTTGATGGAATGATGTTCCGGCCTGATCGGAAAGCAAAGATGCATTTGAAAGGGATTTTTTAGTTTCAATAAGTGTCTGGGTCACGTTTTTAGTTGTTGTTGAAACATCAATGATCGTTCCTGAAATTGAGCTGAAACCGGCAACAACAGATTCATTTATTTCAGGTAGGGTGTTAAAGCTCTTCAGGTATTTGTTAGCAATTGGAACACCGGCAATGGACCCGACCACACCTGCTGCGCCAAAAAGTGTAAGAATAACCGCAAAAAATTTTATTATTAATATTTTCATTTTATACCTGCCTTTTTTAAATAACTGGATAAGTCTGGCGCATCCTGAAATTATTTTTTAATACAAAACCGCATCAAGAAAAGCTTTGGTCCTGGGATGCTGGGGATTTTCAAAAAGCTCTGATGCTATCCCCTCCTCCACTATCTGTCCTTCATCCATAAATATCACGTGCGAGCCGACTTCTTTGGCAAAACCCATCTCATGGGTTACAACAAGCATTGTCATGCCGCTTTTTGCAAGATCCTTCATTACATCAAGTACTTCTTTTACAAGCTCAGGGTCCAATGCAGACGTTACCTCATCAAAAAGCATGGCACCGGGATTCATCGCAAGCGCTCTTGCAATTGCTACTCTCTGCTTCTGCCCGCCTGATAGCTGATTTGGGTAAGCTTCAATTTTATCTTTTAATCCAACCCTTGTAAGAAGATCCACGCCTATTTTTTTTGCCTGCTCCGGTTTCATTTTAAGGACTTTAAGAAGAGCTAGCGTTACATTGCCAATTACATTCATATGTGGGAAAAGATTGAAGCTCTGGAATACCATGCCGATACGCTGCCTCACCTTGTCCTTATTAACTTTTTTGGAAGTTATCTCCAGGTCATCAAGAAAAATCTTACCGGAAGTAGGTTCTTCAAGCAGGTTTATTGATCGAAGCAGTGTACTTTTACCTGAGCCGCTCGGTCCTATTATTACCCAGACATCACCCTTTTTTATTTCAAGATTTACACCTTTTAACACATGCAGGTGGCCAAACTTTTTATGTAAATCCACTATCTTTATCAAATTATGCCTCACTTTTTTTGAGTTTCTTTTCCAAATAACTGACATACCTGGTAAGTGGAAGTGTGATTATAAGATAGATTATAGCAGCTGCCGTCAGTGATGAAGGATTCATTTTCCAGGTCATCATTTCTTTGGCTGTTCTCATAAGTTCTGCTATTGCAATTACAGATAGCAATGATGAATCCTTAATAAGGGCAACAAATTCATTGGTCAGGGGAGGAAGGACCCTTTTAATGGTCTGTGGTATTACAACATACCTCATTGCCTGCATGTAAGACAATCCAAGGGATCGAGCCGCTTCTGTTTGCCCTTTATCTATGGATTCAATCCCTGCCCTGAAAATTTCTGATACATAGGCACCACTATTTACTGATAATGCTACAATTCCTGCAACAATCGCGGGAAGATTAATACCCAGATAAGGGAGAGCGTAATAAATAAAAATAATCTGCATTAAAAGAGGTGTACCCCTGAATAAGTCAACATACGCAACCGCAAGCTGGCTTAAAACCTTGATTCTTGTGACCCTTATCACAGATGTGACAAGCCCTATTATTATACCTATTACCTCTGATGTTGCTGAAAAAAATATTGTAAGGAGCGCACCCTTTAATAGAAAAGGAAGGATTTCCCTTATTATGGTCAAAGAGAAATATTTTTGGAAAAGAAGTTCAATTCCCTGCATTAAATAAACTTAAAAAGTTATTATTGGAAATATTATTAATTTAAAATATTGGGGGATTTCTCCCCCAATATTTTAAATTTTATAAGTTTGGTGGTTTTGCTCCAAACCAATTTTCAAAAATTAAATCATATGTGCCATCATCCATTAAGGTCTTTAGTGCACCGTTTACAGCTTTAAGAAGTTCAGGGGTATCTTTTGCAAAAGCTATCCCGAGCTTTTCATCTGTTGTTATTACAAAACCCACTTTAAAACCTTCATTATTCGCTGAATATGAATACCCTACATAGTTATCACAGATAACTGCATCAATTCTTCCAGCTTTAAGATCTTCAAATGCCATTAATATATCATCGTAGGTCTTTGTGGTGCAGCCCTTGATATCTTTTGAAACAATCTCTCCAGTTGTCCCTATTTGAACACCGGCAATTTTTCCATCCATCTTCTCAACTGAATCGATACCTTCATCTTCTTTTGTTGTGGCTGACTGGTCTGTCTTGAAATATGGATCAGAAAAATCCATTTCCTTTTTTCTGTCGTCGGTGATGGTAATTGAAGAAATAGCCATATCATATTTATGAGAGGTCAAAGCCGGGAAAAGGCCATCCCATGCTGCGCTTTGATAATCAAGCTTCAGGCCAATTTTATCTGCAATTGCTTGAGTTAAGTCAACATCAAATCCGACAATTTTGTCGCCTTCAACATATTCCATTGGCGGCCAGGTCGTATCGCTGCCGACCGTAAGTACTCCTGGTTTAATTGTTTCCAGCTTTGAAGTACCGGTATTTGCGTTGTCATCTTTTGAACATGCGGCAAATACGCTCAGTACCATTACTATAGCAATAATAATTGCTACACTTGTAAATAGCTTGTTTTTCATTTTAACTCCTCCGTTCAGTTTTTTGAAATGTATTATACAATAAAATCAAGTATGAACATAGATTAAACTCAAATAATGTTGGTTTTGCAATTTGAGTAGAACTTTTTGAGTTATATCAGCGGCAATTAATCTATTGGCGGCATTATTATATGAACTTTGCGTAGATATCTCCGCAAAAAGATGTTTTTTGAGGTAAAGTCGGTAGAATTTTTGAGATTGCTTCAGGACCAACCCAATTTTCCAAGGCCAATGTCATTGATTCACCTAAAGAATAATTAAACTTTATTTCACCAATAGTCGCAAGATGTTCTACAATGTCCATTGCCAAGTCAATGAATTCCTTTGTTGGGGTAAATTCAAAAGAAATAGTACCGACAGCTTTAGACAGGCCTTTTAGAACCTTGTGTTCATATCCTTCGACATCAATCTTGCAAAACGCCGGCTTTCCAT
>Ga0268276_1002287_pt1 | contig 16621 bp, 23 predicted proteins | sample saktaG_4_FD_190145 | JGI IMG/M metagenome (GOLD analysis project Ga0268276, IMG submission 190145) | Saline water microbial communities from Sakinaw Lake, British Columbia, Canada - sak_2010_1_5_45m | ecosystem: Environmental > Aquatic > Non-marine Saline and Alkaline > Saline ...
ACTTTAAACTATAAAAAGCTGACTTTAACCTATAAAAAGCAATAAAAACAGTTTTTGTTGTCAAAAAAGGTAGTTTTGGTATGTGTCTGTCTAGTAGGTCTTTAGGGCATTTAGTTAAAGTAGTCAAAAATAGGGTGTCATTACCCACCAAAAAAACGTTTTTTTCGATCAATAAATTGGTTAAAACCTTAAAGGCTTACTTGAAGGCTGAAAGCTGTAAACTATTAATAAATTAACAGTTTATGCTTCAAACTCGACTACCAAAACTACCAAATGAACTACTTTTTTGTATAGGACTTAAGTTATTGATAGATAGATAAATAGAGCATTCCATTCCGTTTTCGACTACAATGAATTGTAGTCGAGCATCTTAAATAAAATTAATAACTTACAAGAATTATATAGCTAAAACTACCGAAATGCGATATAAACCCCCTGTAGCTGAAAATTAAAAAAAAATAAAAAATGTTGTTTACATAGTCCTTATACTCCGTTTTTTGGTAGTTTTAAGCTTTTTGTTGTATATAACTTCTTGATTTATTAGTAAGTTACATCAACTACAAAAGGCGGTAGTTGGCGGTAGTTGAAACCTGCTAAATTTGCTTTAAATGCCTACTATATAGGTATTTAAGAGATTATTGAAAAAGTAGTCGAAAAATAGTCGAGATTTGCTGTTAACTGAATTATATTCAACAAGTTAAGTCAAGTTGACTTAAAGTAAGCCTTTAAGTGCTCTATGGCTTATGTGCAATGTAATCAGTAGTTTATCCCTGAGTCCCATTATTAGTTTCTTTCAATTTTAAGAGTGCAGGAAACAACAAAAACTGTTTTTTTTATATATATATTAAGTTTGTTAGATAAGTAAAGATTTGCATTTTTCCATGCGGTGCCTGTATATTTTTCAATAAAAAGATCATCATTACCTGTTATTCTTCTAGTTTGCCTTTTTTATATTTTAAAACTTGTGTTTTACCACAGCTGGCGCATCGCCTGGTATCTGTTTGTTGAGCAGGTCCGCAATACCATGTACCGTCTGTATCTTTCCATGCCTGAAAGTTATCCGCTGTAATAAAACTTGTTAAGTTAAAAAAAGGACAACCACATTCCGGACATTTTTTCCAAGGTTTATTTATATTAAGGCTCATATTTGATATAGGGATATTGTTTTTTAAAATTACATATATGTCCGCAATGATCACATTTATGATCAATAAATTCGCGCCATACTAAATCGTTGTGGTGATTTATTGGTATCATATTGCCTTTGCTGCATTCATCACATTGATAATTTACTTCATACGTTTTTACTTCATGTTTTATTTCTGGCATTTATTTATTACCTTATATGTTAAAATTTTAGTGTGCTGTTTACATCAGACTGCAGCGAGCAGACGTTAAAAGTTGCGAACTTGATTGACACGTTAACCTTTCTTTGAAACGGTACAGCACACCTATTATTGTTATGGGCTATATTCAGATTTCTGGATAATTTCTTTTTTATTCATAGTATAATTATTTAAGATACAGAGACAGTTGCTTTCGCACATCTTTGTGCAAGTGATTGCATTATTTGAGTATTGTTCATAAAGCCGGCTGTTAAGTGGTTTTTCTTTAATATTTTGTGTGCTATTTACACCATATGCTCGGAACTACCGAACTATGCAGTTAGTTAGACTGATCAGTGAGTGTAGCCTTTCTCTCGGAAACGGCATAGCACACAAATTAAAAAATGGGCGATGGCTTCTTTAGTCGATTTATATTATACCTCGGCGCCAAGCAATATAATATATGTCCGGTCGTTACCCCGGCATTTTCGCCACTAATATTTTGGGTTAGTTGGTTATCACCAACCTAAGATAATAAGAATTGCAAGGCATAACCCCCACTCATCGGAACGTAGAGTTGAGAATACCATTAACTCTTCTTCCTGTATTCCTGCTGGTATGGCAACGTTGTTATGCTGTTCATAATCATCTATGAAGTTTATCAACTTTAACCCAAATTTGTAGATATATTAAAAATTTTGAGACTGTCTCCGCCTGTCGGTCTTGAGTACAGCTGGGCTGATTTGTAAGTACTTAGATTCTATATCCAGATTTTGTAAATTATATTTACAATTACAAAGTGTTTGCTATAATATAATATAATAGGCCTTCCGAGCCGCATATAAATAAATATTATAACTCTATTTCGAACCTCGTTAACAAGGTATGTCGAAATCTGGAAGTGTATTACTAACTTCTCCATTCAGGGTCTGTAAGGCTACAACGCCAACAGTCTCTATTTTGATGTATAGTCACGTGGCCTGGTTTTATGACCTGGTTAGCCGTATGCAAGTTATGCTTATAAGCAGGCAGGCAAGATGTAATTAATATCTGGTCCGTGTTTGAGAGCAATCCTAAGCTCGCTAACATCAAAAATATTTATAATTTTAAAAAAAATTCAGGTTTGCTTGGTTAGAAGGTATTTCGGTGGAAAGGTATTTCGACGGAAAGCTAAAAGAGCCAAGCAAACTTAAGTTTATTTTGTATCTGTATGTTAGAGTGTAGTTTACTCGATTGGAGTAGCACTAGTTCAAGAAACAAAGTAAATTGTAAATTTGTGTACAATTAATGCTTAGGTGTATATGAAATTTTCATAAAGAATAAAAAATATTGGATAGGCGCGGTTTTTTAATTGAGGTTCATACGAATTTATAGTTCGCGACTTCACTTCGTTTCCCGCGCTAGCCCATGTCTATTTTCTATCCATTTTAGATTTAAATCGTTTGGAGTTGCCTTTAGTTAAGGCACAATACCATTACAGATTGCAAGACATTGTTAGGTTACAAACCTCAACTCCAAATTTAAATCTTCGCAAAGCATGGCATATATCTGGATATGTCCCGCTTCGAAATGCTTTCTCCCCAGTATGGTGAGATGCGCATTTGAAAGGTTAGCCAACTAGTTGTTATTTCATGTTGAAAAAGTAGTAATCTTCTTCCATTAATTCCTGATTACGAATCTAGGGGTCGCAACATAGTTGGCGCCAGAAGCAACTGTTTGTATACAACATGTTGCTAATTTTTTTTAAAATTACAGGAACAGTTAGGTTTTCTAATCCTACGCTTCGTCAAGCAGTCAGAGTGATGTGTGGCTTTAAAGGCCATTGTGGGATTCGAACCCACGTCATCCATATTTAGATATCTATATGTGGTTTTAACATCTTCCCCGAGCTCTGCTGTGTTTTGATACACGTCCTGTTCCTGTTTTTTATATTTGTTATATATCTATTAATTCCAGAAGCCTCCCCAATATAAAATCACACCATTTATAATAAGACCAAGCAGTGTGCTCCAGACATTATATTTAGGCTGTGGCTGTCCATGTTTTATAAGGTGGCCTGTAAAAGTAATAGTATAAAAAATTATTATTATTATTTGTGGTATACCCATTATTGCCTCTATAGTTAATATTATAAAACTGTACGTGATTTTTTTGGTGTTTTATAATCACGTTATGGTTTATTTAACTGTACACTTTAAATAAACGCAGTATCTTGCACGTTATCATACTCACGGTCAACCTTGCAGCTGTTCTCTAGGTATGTTAAACTTCACCTGTTTTTACTAGTAGTTTCCAGGTGCACGCTACTATTTCCAGTATCACACCCAAGATAAATTTGTATTATCGTAGTATATAAAATACTATTTTTGTGAAAATGACTATGTGTGCAGGATGGATTTCGAGTCCATTTTATTAGTATCATGTATACTTTTTAGCAATACACCGCATTGGACAATATTATTAATATATTGAATTATTGGTGCGCCAAGACCACCTTCGTAGAATTCACTTGGCCCCTGCACATATTTTGACTATTGATTAGTCGGTCCGCAGTTTCTACTCCATACGAACTTGGTGATGAGCGGTTTATTAAGTACCGGTAGATCTCTTACATTTCGATCTGTATACATATTTTTTATACATGCTCGATATCTTTTTGTAAAGATTTCATTGCTTTGCCATGGCTGACTTGTGATATGATACCCATTGCATTTTATACAATAGTAATAGTATAATTCAGATCCTTTTTCTTTTTTGGTTTTACGCTTGTTTTTTCCTTTAAAGCGTAGAGTAGCCGCGAGGGCTTTTTCTTTTGTGTCATATACTTGTTTGTGACATGACATTTTTACTCCTTCTTTTTAACCTTGATTTTGAAAATGTGTAAAGCAGCTCTTACATGATATTAAGGATTTTTGCTTTATGAATTACATGTGCGCATGTTAGACTAAAGCGTATTTGATCCACTTATAATAATCTTCGGAGGTTAATCCCAAAGTAATAAGACCGGTTTGCCCTTGTAAAATAGGGGAAGCAACCTACTTCTTTCCAATTTCGCTGCTTTACGTTGGGGCCGACACGGAGTCAGCCTCCACCATCCGACCGAGTCGGAATTTAAGTTTGAAGAATGTTGAATATTCCAGGTTATTTGTTAAATTGTTTGGAACATGTTTCTTATACCAAAAAGAACCCATAAATTTAAAAAACCCACTTATAAATAAATGGGTAAAAGGAGGCATTATGGGTCTTTCTGGTGAAAACTTCTACAGGCTAGGAATAAATTAATTCGTCTAAGGTATGATGAGTATGATGTTCACACGTACCTGCTATTTTTATTTTGGGAGGTAAAGGAACTTTACATCCATATGTTGTGCACTTAAGGCGTTTTTGAAATTCTTGTTGAGTCATTATATAGACTTTCACTCGAGTTTTTGGTGCATTTGTAAGTATAGTGGTCATTCATTAAATTGGTTATGTATTTTAGTTGTTCGTAAGTATAGCACCAATAGGCATTCTTGGATTAAGTATATTTTTGGCTTTAGTTGAGCCATTATCATTTGTAGCTATTTTACTTGGAGTTTTTTTAATATTTTTAAATTTATTATCACGCTCGTGAATTAAATTGTTTAAATAATCTTCTATAGAGATTGCTCCATTTTTTGTGTATGGTTCTAGATGTTTTAATCGCCACACATCTATTTCTGCCTGACTATGTGCATTTTGCTCTTTTTGACATTTAAAACATAGAGTGTCAACTAGACCTATAGGTAGTGGTATATTACAGCTTGGATTTATACACGAAGCACGTGTACTAAATTCATCTTGTGTTTCAATATTTATTACAATACGTTTTGCTTGTTGTGTGTCCATTTATCCTGTTTCCTGTTTTCATAAAATTAATTGCTTAGTATTACAGTGTGTGATAAAAGATAATCAAGTGTTAAAGGTTTATCGTTTAACTGTTCTCTTTTGTTTGGCATTACCTGGGCTGGGCACATCAGAACATTTCGGTGTGCTATTATTATTGGTATTAATTTCCATGGAATTGTTGGTTGATGTTTTTTTCGTAATTTTTCGTTTATTTTGTGTCTGATAAATCCTTGTTGTTTTCTCAGGTTGCCGCATTGTAGGCAATACTTTGCGTATGGTCCTTTTTTTAGGTGCGGACATCCCGGTGTTTGACAAAGTTTGTTTTGACTTATAAATGTCTTCATGAGTTGTTGTTTGTAAGGTTTGTAAATTTGCTCTTTTATTCCAATTTCGATTGGTTCGTATATCTTTTAAAATAAATTTATTAGAATGGGTTTTTTGGAAGTAATTATAATATTTTGGGTAGTAATTATAATTATAATAATAATAATTATAATATCCAAGGTAAGGTTCATAATACCAATACTCATAATTATTTCCGTAATAAAAAGATAGTGTAAATGAATTATAATTTCTTTGTAGATTAATAGGATTATATGTAAGAGTATAAACGGGGCCAGCTATATATATTTTATGTTGTGTGGTCATATTTGTGTAGCAGCCTGTTAATATAAACAATATACATAAAAGTGTGGTAAGTCGTAAGTTCATAATAATTTCTCCCAAATATATTTATATGCTACAATAATTGTTAATATCGCTTGATAAATGAAGGATAAATACCCTTCTAATGATATTCTTATACCATGAAAGTCCTTATTTTTGTCGTTTTTGAGTTTTTTCTCTATTTAGAACACGATCTCATCAATTATTAGCATAACCGCGTCTTCTATGAAAGGGAGTGGGGCCAATTGTCATTAAAAGCTCTTTATCGTGTGGTTTTATGAGACCTTTACTAAAATTAGGTGCATACTCAGGGTAAAGAGCCGCAAAACCATAAAATAAGGCATCTGCAGTTACTTTTGCGCAAATTGAGGCCGCCCAAACCCATTCATCGCCGCCAGTTATGCTTTTAACATCCAAAAAAGGGTCAAAATCGCTTGAAAACGGTTTAGCTAAGGATTCATCGGCATGTAATTCTGTTTTGTTTGTACGAAGCCGCTTTGGAAGCGAAAGCATGATTCTGCGCACAGCTTCTGCAGCAGCTTGATTGCGGGCTCTATAAACTCCAAAACGTTCTATATCAGAAGGCATGGCCAATGATATAACATAGTGACCTGTTTGACTGAGTTGATTAAATAATTCTACACGAGCTTGCGAAGTAATGATTTTTGAATCTTTTATATTTGTTGGCAGCGTAACACGGGTTGGTCGCAAAATATATGCAGCTACAACACAAGGACCTGCCAGGCTTGGCGAATAATTGGAATCATCTATTCCTATAATGGTGGTCATGTTTTAATTTAAGTTAAAAGAATAGAGAAAGCTATTCTTTTTTTATAATACAATGTTTTATAGTTCATAATTTATAATAAGAGGAGTGTGATTCACGTCTTTACGTTATATTTCTTATACCAACAAAAAAGACGTAAGTCACGGTATTTTTTATTTAGGCTTTTGATGTATATTTGCTTTGAATTAACAGATTGTGTTGATTAATCTTTTTTTGACTTAATCGTTTGCGCAAAGGTTTAAAACCTCTGCTTCCTTGTTTACCTTGTGTTTTCACATGTTTCCTTTATTAAATAAATTAAGAATGCTCTTTATTCTTATACCAATTTTTGGATTGCAAATCTATCTTTTTTTGGTTATATTAAAGAGATATGAGAAGATCAGGAACTTATAGTCCGTTTTTAAAAAATAGTTTGCAAGAGCAGCAAGCGCGTATTTTTCGTGCAGTAGTTACTTCAACTCCAAAAGAAGAAGGAACTAATAGACGTGTCTTATATGTTAGAGATATTTCTATTACTAATGCGCAGCTATCTGAAATATTTGAAGCCTACCCACCTAGTAATATTCCACATTCTGATACAGGGAGCGGGTTTTATTCCGTACCTGATGTAGGTACAGAATGTGTTGTTGCTGATACACATGAAGATGGCATAGTTCAAATACTTACATATACGCCGCATGTTCGCACTAGAGCATCGACTCCTCAGGGTACGCGAAATCCAGAGAATACTGAACCGGGAGATTTTTATTTAAAATCTGGTGGGCACATCAAAGCAATTTTGCATTTATCACGAGGAGGCCATGCGAGTTTATTTGCTGGACATTTTGCGAGTTTAACTGTTAATGGTACAGATAAACTGGTATCTATAGGTGATAAGCAATTTAAACATTTTAGTGCTGTTGGAAAGCATATAAATTCGTATATAGAAACAGATGATTATACTGGAGAGGATGAATTTACTACGCATACATCATCATTTGCACGTAATTTTGAAAATCCAGGCAGTTCTGACCTAGAATATGAAACCGAAATGCAGCCAAAAGCTATACTAACAAAATATATAGATAAAGCATTAATACGAGCCGGGGGTATACCAAACTGAAAACATGCTACTAAATTATATCCTCAACATACTTATCAAATTGAAACTCGCCAATCAACTGGCGAAAATCCACAGAAAAAAGATACCATAACTGTATTACGTTTAGGGCATCAAGCTGGACGTAATCTTGGACTATATAAATATGGAACAGATTTATTTAATCCACCAGGGACTATGATTGAACTTGATTCGAAAAGGGTGACAGCTGTTTCGTCAAGTTCCATGTCCTGGCGGTATGGAAAATATGAAAAAGATATTCAAACACGTAATCCAGACGTAGGATTTGCAGCTCCTGGAGTTGATGTTGATTTTGTTACAGGAGAAATATTTCGTCATCAAATTTATGAAGGTATTAATCCAGCAGGTGGATCAGTTTTAAATGCTGTTTCTGATTCAAAGCATTATGAATTTGAATTTCCGCATACAGGTACAGCAGAGCAGATGACTGTTAGTTTTGGTACATTGACTAGTTCAAAATTATTAAGCTCTGAGTTAGAGAAGAGTGTTTGAAGAAAACATATTCATCGATATGACCTGCCTTTAGTTGCGGATCCTAAAGGAATATCTCGTACACAAATTTTAGGTCCCTTTAAAGAACTATATACATATACAGATAAATTTAAACATAACATTGGAACAAATACTTTTATACATGATACTACGATTGGTGATGCTTTGTATCAGAGAAGGTGGCAATTTAATAAGGCATCTGGGTTATCTACTATTTTAAATGAAGATTTTTCTGGTGCAATAGATAGTAAAGTTTATAAATTATTACATATAGATGAAAAAGATAATGAAGAATATGTAACATTTTCTAAAGATAAAATGGAATTGAAGGTTATTACTAAAAAGAATACTTATCTTTTTAATATGACTGCAGATGCTATAAATATTTCAATTGAAGATAAAACTGACAGCGGCTCTATAGCGCTAACAACATCAGGTATTATTATTAATGCCGGAACTAATTCAAACAATATAATAAAACTTGGGGGCTCTGGTGGAGAGCAGCAACTAGTAACTAAATCATGAGTAGATAATATATTTAGTAAACATATGCATGCAACAGCTGCAACAGGACCGCCTTCAATACCGATACCTATACCCGCTATTACTATTCCGGACTCTGGCGCATCTCCATTTACTAAACAAACAAAGGCCGAATAAATGCCAACAGTAACAGAAGATAATATATTTCAAACGTTTAAAAGTTTATATGAAGCTCAAGAGCATTCAGAGCCTGTAACCATAGCACACATTGTTGATCCTATTACGGGCATTGTTTCCAATGAAACAGAAATACAGGCGTTTGCAGTAGATGCCGACATGGAAGCTTTAGTTCGCGCCATTATAAAAGCTATTTTAGATGAGATACGGAATCGTGGAATTTCAATGGGACCCTCTACTGCTAAAAAAATGGAAGTTGGTTAATGAGCGAGTATATATCAGACAAGGATATTCTTAATTTTAATCCACAGGCAGGAGCTGCAATTGTCACGGTTCCCGCGACACCATTAGTTGTAACTAGTAGCAAAGGACTTGTTACGGGAATGAAAAAAGAATTAGCTGTATATAATGATTTAAAGAATGTGAAAATTGCTGCAGTATATATAACGGCTGCTGGGCATGTTGGTGGAACTGGAAGTGTAACAGCAGAGAAATGATCAAAAATTTCAAAGGTAACTTTAAAAAAGAATAAGGGAGTGCTGATACAAGGTGGAACAGGAACTTATAAATTTAGTGTACTTACACCAGCAGTAAATCCGGCAGGCGTCTTAGATGTGATTCCATCGTATTCTGGAACATTTACTATAACATCAATACAAAAAGTATTTACTGAAAAATAACTTGACTAAATGGATAAAGATGAATATATTTAGGTATAATGAAACAATTAACACCAATAATATGAGTAAGCATTAATTAGCTGGGAGACTCTAATGGATAATTTATTTTTTAAAGAGCTTGAATTTGAAAAAACCGGGGAGATGATATATTTAGACCGAGATTCAACTAAATGGGTAAAAACTATAGTAACAGCATTTTTACAACAATATCCTGCAATGCAAAATTTGCCTGTAACTTTGACTTGGAAAAAGAAAGATATAAATAAAGGATATGGCGTTGGCACATTAAATATAGGCGGAGCACAAATTCCAGTGATTGCTAACCAATGGCAAGTATCTCCGTTAGATATTATAATGGTAAATGGACAAACTTACCCCCTAACTCCTAGTATTTTGCAGACCTTAATGACAGAAACATCTCCTTTTAAGGGCGTAGCTGATTCAACACCTCGGAAAACAGTAGCTATTTTTAATGATACTCTTCAGATGAACCCTCAGGAAGATGATCAAGCTCGTGTTAAGTTTGCAACAGTTAATTCTTTTATTGATACTGTTGAAAATGTAGATAAACAGTCTATTGGGAAAATACTTCGTACCATACAAGATAATCCTTCTATAAAACAAGGATTCATAGATAATGATACTTACAGTGTTGTAGAAAAGCTGGCTTCAAAGAAAGCCCATACGTTAGATTCCGCAATGAAATCAATAGTTCGTGATTTGCCTATAGATCGTCAATTTGTAACTGAAGATTCTTTAGGTAATAAAATTTTAAAACAAGCAAATTCTGCTGTGGATCATGTTTGGGAAACAAGCATTACAGCATTTGAAGCGGATAAATATCCAATGAAGACTGCATCAATGCCAGAAGAAAATGTTGTACAGGCTGATAAGAATATTATGGCAGTATTAGAAACAGGCGATAACATGGCTATGCATATTTATGAAGATAAAACATGGACAATAAAATCAGCTGCGCAAGGAAAGGGAACAGGTCGTGAAATGTCAGGCGGTACAAATATTTGTGTGTGTCCTAAATGTGGAGCAAAACAAACACATCCACGTGGTATTCCGTGTGCAAAAATAAAATGTGCAAAATGCGGTGTAAGTATGACAGGTTTAGGTACTGTTGGTGAAAAAACTGCAGAGTTCTTTAATAGTTTAGAAAGTGATCAGCCCCATATCGGTGATCTTGGTGTTTGGACTTTGCATAACAAAGTGACAGCTCCATTTGAAATTTCTCATATATATAAAACAGCAGAAGCAGAAGTTGTAAATGAATATCATATAAATAATTCTTCTGATTCTCTTTTTATCACAAAAGAGGGTGAGTGGTTTAGATCTTTACAATTGTATAAAAAAGCTAATGCTAATAATTTTGAAATAAATGGTAGCGATCCAAAGGTTAAAGATTTTGGTGCTTGGGTAACTAATGATACCATATCAGAGCCATTTGAAATTATTTCAATGCAAAAAATTGCAGAAGTTGGTCAATGGGAAATCACAGGATCTTCTGGCTTGAAATTAACACACTATTATCCAATTCGCACCAATTCAACAGAAATAGTAGAAAAAGAGAAGAATGCTTTTTATATTCCTGGTAATGCCTTGTTTGTTAAATTAGGTAAACAAGTTATTGAAAAAGCTAAGGTAAATATTTATAAAGAAGCATCAGTATTGGCTGCAGAGACTAGTGCTATATGTATTGAAGGCACAGCAGATTTAAAAAAAGTAGCTTATTATTTAGAATGTAATTGTGAAAATAAATCTTTTGCGAATCATCAAATGTATGAAGACGCTAAAGTAGTTCCGGATAGTGCAAAGTTTATTAAATTGGGTGAAAGAGTCCGTTATGCAGTTCCGAACAGATTAAAAGCAAATGTGCACAGCGTATATAAAGATTCAGCTGGATTATATAGTTTAATAGGTAGAGAGTTTGATAAGTATGCAGAAAAGCACGCTATTAGAGATTTGAAACACGATGATGCTGTTTGGGCACTTATTCATTGTAACGTTGTTCAAGATGATATTAGTAAATTGGCAGCTATGGGCAAAAAGGATACAACTTCATTTTTGTCTGTTCCTAAGGCGCCATTTGCAATTAAAAAGATAGCAGAAGCTGTTGAACGTAACTTTGAACAGTTAAATGAAAAGATTGCTACATTAAATATTGATTTAGTAAAAGAAGCATCCGTATTAAATAATAAGGGCAGTGTGGATGCTGTTTTATCGTTGGGATTATTAAAGAAAAGCAATGCTTTAGAATATACAAACCTAATTCCACAATATGAATCTGTGATGTCAGACATGGCTAAGTTGTTACTTGCTACTCGTTTGGGAATGCAACAAGTTCCTGAAGAAGCAGTAAAGATGGCTATGATTTCATTATCTGATATAGTAGCAGTATTAAAACAAATAAGTGCAGTAAATAAGTAGGAGATAATTATGGGAAAGTTTTTTAAAACAGCAGTACGTACAAAATTACCAAATAAGATGCATCAGTTAGCACTAAAAGCACTTGAGCATGCCAATACAGCTAAAAATCCTGCCGATTTTAAAAAAGGTTTGACTTTAGCGGATAAATACACATTAAAAAATTTGTTGTTACGTAGAGATGAGCAGGTAGCAAAAGGCATATTAATAAAAGATTCGCCTGAATATGATAGAGTAAATCATATCATTTCGACGATGAAAAAAAGTATGATGAAAAAATAACCAGGTTTTGCCCCATTAGAGCAAAAACCATTTTTGTCATTCATACGCCTAAAAAAATTAAATAAATTAACCAAAATACCTAAAATAATTAAGCACAGAGAAAGTATGGTCAAGATAAGTTCAAATCCGCCATTAACAATTACAAAAGAAGCTTTGGTAATGATTGAGCAGACTCGAATTGCAAATAATCATAAAAAAACGGATTTTTTGCGTGTTAAAGCTAATACGCCTATTTTTGGACCATCAATAACATTTGATATGTTCTTTGATGATGCTCCGGTAGAAGGAGATATGGCTTATAATGAGGGTCCATTAAAACTTTTGTTAGATGCTGATACAGCATACTTGCTAGTAGGATCACAGTTAGTGAGATTACCATCAGGTGAACTAAAATTTGTACATATAGACACAAGCGCTTGCTTTGACATGGCTGATAAACCCATCATGAATTAGATTTACCCTAGTCTGACTGATTAATCCTGTAAAAAACCTTAGTATCATAAGAAACTAAGGTTTTTTTGTGTATATTAACTCCCAGCAGCTTCTCACAATATACAGCTTCTCACAATATACAGCTTCTCACAATATACAGCTTCTCACAATATACAGCTAAAAAACGTTGTTTTTGTTTAGCAGCTTCTCACAATATACAGCTATGACGGCCACCGATAGTCCGAGGGGTGTGTGCCTGCCCGTATATGTGCATATTGTCTGTATATTAATACTATTTGCAGCTTTGGTGAGTTTCCAACTATTGAAACGACAAACTAGGGTTTTTTGTTCATTCTTGTCTAATAGGCAAAATATTGCCGGTTATGTGTCAAAAAGACCAATAAACTGATATATTTGTCACATTATGACTTAAAGAATGGTTGATAATGTATGACATAAGCGACATTAAAGGGCTTTTTGGCTTCTAATTGTGCATATATGCTATAAAACAACAAAAAAGGTTTTAAAAAATAAAAGGCAAATAAAAAGCAAACCTGTCGACAACTAAAGTGGGGGACCCAACAGCCCCCTATCAAAAACCCTAGTGATGCGCTCACGAATCCTGGTACCTTCTTATCAAAGACGGCAATCTCAAAATTTTTTTTCTAGAAATTTCATTTCTATATATAGACATTTTTGTCATATTACAGAAACAAATGAATTAAAGAAGGTACTTTATCATTATAACCTGTGATCTCAAAATTTTTCTATAAATTTAAACATATCTTTAGTAATTTTTAAGTTAAAAAAAATAAGTACATAATTAAGGTAGAGAAAAGTTTTTACTTTTCTCTTGTTGCAGCTATTTGGCTTTTGATTTCTTGGTTTTATCAACCTTGTTAATCGTGCTAATCGGATCAGTTTTTTCTATTTTGTCAGCCCGTTTTAGAGATAAACGAGCGGCAGACTTTCTAAACCTTATAACGCCAAGAGTAGCGACTGCACCAAAAATGGTGCCAAGTCCTACGTAAAATATACGATGATACATATGATCTCCTTATTTGTTTTAACATATAGCAATAGCATATAATTCTTATACCAAATTAAAAAAAGAAGTACTTTACTCTCACAGCTTGTGATCTCAAATATTTTTTTCTAAAAAATTTAAACTTGTTTTTTGATTTTTTTAATATTATATTAAGGAATGAAGTATTTTAATAAAATTGCTGTAAATATGCAAGACCTTAGACGGATAGAAGGTGCAATTTTAAAGGGAAGAAAATTTCGAGCAGCGGTATCAACTAAGAAAGGACATCTTATGAGAAATGCCGTAGGTGTTGGCAGCACGCCCCGCATTACTGCAAAAGAAAGAGAATTGCCACCGAATCTTCATGGACTAATTTTAACAGGAAGGGGCGGAACAATAAGAGATTTTAAACGTTATCTTCCTAAAAATATAGACCCCACGGATCCCATTTCTAAATTAAAAATACCCACTAAGAAGGTAGACCAAGAAATGGTGAATCGTATATCGCATAATCACGAAATCCAAGAACTTGCTGTATCCAAAAAAACAAAGAATATTTTTTTTAGTCATGGCTCCCCTAATGTTTTACTATCTGAAAATAACTTATTAGCCTCGTTGCCTAAAGAAAATAAAGCTGCAAAACTTTTCTTTTCGACTCTTAGAAATATTTCCGGGGAAGAGAAAGCTATTCGAAACGCGTATCCTGGGTATACTCATGGAAAGACTAAATTGTCCCCCGCAGCTAGAAAGCATATTTTAAAAAATATTGAAGTTGGAAGATACGGATAATTTTTAAGCTAAAAAAAGGGAATCAAGTAGAATTCCCTTTTTTTAAGAAAGACTTTATAATTACAAATTCACTACATAGTAAGGCATGCCACCAGGCATTAATGACCATACTTCTCTTGATAATTGGCAATCAACTAATTTTATAGCCATGCCAAGTACAAAAAGTTGTTCCATAATCATATGTTCGCCTGTCCATAATTGGCCTTCTATATTTTCGCATGCTTGCAAAAATGACCACCCACCACCAGTTGTTTTTCTGAACTGAACAGGAAGTTGTAATAATAGTTCTTTTATTTTTTTACGGTTTGCTTCAAGACGATCTGGATGTAATCCATATTTATGTATTACTCCCTCAATAGTTACCATCTTAGCAAGATTTTCGCCTTCTCCATATAAGCAGGCACTGAAAATTGTTTTAACGTTTTGAGTTGTTAATTTTATCATTATTTATCTTCCCAATAAGTTAGTGGATCTTTCATTTTAGAAAATACTTATTTAAAAGGGTTTTTCATATTTTCGTGTATAGCCCAATTTACAGTACTGAAAAATTGGTTGTCATTAAATAATATGAAGTCTTTCATGACAATTTCAAATAGTTCAAAAACCTTTTTCAAAATAGCGGCTATTCCAATGTCGTGTGTTGCAGGAATTGGAGCATTTTGTGACCAACGTGCTATGTAAATATATGCTGTGGGGCGGTTGCTTCGTGCAAGTCTATTAACAATGTTGACGCCTTTGTTTCCAATTTCAGATAAAGAACTATCTTTTTTTATATGCACTTTTAGCGTTTTTATGGGTTTTCCAAAAATATCTGTAGCAATAAACAAAAAATGTTCGGGCGTTAATGCAGGTCCTTTCATCTGAAAGTAATTACAGTGCGTAGCAATTTCTTTGGGTGTGGGAAATTCTGCTTCATTTTGTAATTTGCAGGGTAATTGCTGGAAATCCAGCAATTCAATATATTGATGCAAAATTTCTGCATTAGGTAGCTTTACTTTTAACATTTGTAATTCCTTTTTAATTGTATTTTTCTTATACCTAAAAAACTGTATCTTTAGCACACAAAAAGTGCAGGTTTGAAGAAGTAATAAATTAAGTTAAAAAAGAGGCACATTAGCCTCTTTTTTTTTGCTTTAAAAGATTTAATCAGCAATCCATTTAATTTTTGAAGGATCCTCAATAATACTTATATTAGTGTTTTTGAGCCTAATTAAATTTCCGTAAACCCATGAGTTTTGTTCTTTTTGTTTTGCTTTGACTTTTTTATTATAATTATTAATTTGTTCTGTTAATAATTTTATTGTGGAAGTCATGAATTGATCATCCTCTGCAAAATCGGGAAACCACATAACATATTGTTCCTGTTTAGGTGCATACATTATGTTTTCGCTGTAATTTGCTTGTAAACTTAGAAGTTCTGTATTTAATCTGTTGGCCACTGTGGTGCTTATGGCCCAGATACCCACACTGAGAAAAAAAGTACTTATAAAAAGCACCAATACGCTTTTTTCAACTATTTGTAACTTATTCGGTAATGTTGTTCTTTCATTATTGCTTGGAATTTCGAAAACTCTATATATCCAAAAAGCGCAACCAAGAAGCATTACCAACCCTAATAATATTAGTATCATTGTATCTCCTTATTTAAAAATTTTGAATTTGTTCCATTTGCTTTCCGTGGGAACTAGTTTAAACATTTTTTTGAATTTTTGTATAAGTAGTAAGGCATAGTGATCATTTGTGACAGCTTTATTCCAGATATGATAAATCGAGGGTCCGAAAGAATTCATAAAAACGTTTTTTCTTTTGCCTTCAGTACAACTTTCTTTAGTATTCTCGAAGCTGTATATGTATCTATAGGGCATTTTTGTGCAAGGATACGCCCACATTATGTGAGGGCGCCCGCTTTTATAGAGTTCGCGATGTATTTTAAGAGCGTCTTCGAACCAGTTCAATAATTGTTCTGCAGTACTATTGCTTTCTTTTAGTATTCGATTCAGATTGCTTTTTTTAAATGGAAAGATATTATTCATGTTTTTCCTTTAAGTTATATATTTCCTC
>Ga0268276_1002289_pt1 | contig 16610 bp, 9 predicted proteins | sample saktaG_4_FD_190145 | JGI IMG/M metagenome (GOLD analysis project Ga0268276, IMG submission 190145) | Saline water microbial communities from Sakinaw Lake, British Columbia, Canada - sak_2010_1_5_45m | ecosystem: Environmental > Aquatic > Non-marine Saline and Alkaline > Saline ...
TCGGGGTCGGCGTCACCGTCGGTGTCGCCGTCGGCCCCACCGACGTTGGCGTGGCTGTCGCCGTCGGCCCTACCGACGTTGGCGTGGGTGTCGCTGTCGGGCCCCCTGGTGTTGCCGTGTTGGTAGACGTTGGTGTGGGACCTTGAGCGCTATAGTTAACGTAGCTTGCAGCATATCCCACCCTGGAGACCCCATAGCCAATGCGCATATAGCCACTCTCGCCCCAGCCTGTACCCCAGGAGTTCTTCAAGATCCATACCCCTTGATTGTTATCCCAGCCAACTAGCACGACGCCGTGATTCATATCCGTACACTCAGGGCCTGTAAAAACACCGCCGGAATATCCCTGAAAAGCGGAGTTTACGCAGACGGCTACCGAAACAGGTCCATAGTTGTAGATGGCCTGCTTTATGGCTTCAGTAGATGGAACACCCCATTCGCTTCCTACGTAGTGCCAGGAATTGATCCTGTAAGGATGGGAGTAGGGGCCGCCGCAGGATGTGTCCCTTGCCACGTAGGGGGAGGCTGATTCGAAGACCGCCCCGGCCTCGGACTCGCTGGGTGGTTTCTTGTTTTGATGGTAGTCGTGAGCCCACCACCCACCATCGCAGCCCCAGCCATCTGTGTTACAGGAAACGAGGTACTGCTCTGAGAGATTCTGTTCACCCCCCCCGCTGATCTTGATATTGGCCTCCAACGGCCCCACTGTAGCAAAGGCCCAACAACTGCCACAGGAACCCTGGTTCTTGACGGAGGTGACCCCTCCCTGGTTTCGCCAATCAAAGGCAGCCGGATACGACGATGAGGAGTCTGGCGTGTTGGTGGGTGTGGACGGGGCAGGTTGCCCCGTTAGCTTACGGAGGACGATGTCATCTACATAAGCCCCCTCAGAGTAAGTGAGGCTGTAATCGCTTGCGAAGACGAAGGCTATCCAGACCTGAGGCTGGCCGGTGAGATCGCCCAAGGTGTAGACATTGGTCAAATCGAAGTTCACTTGTATCCATCCGCCAGAATTCCCGCTGACGCCGTTGCCATAGAAATTGTTGCCGTTGATGGAAGCGCCCCAGAAAAGGCCATCGTAGTACGATTCGGAGTAGTTCCAATACCAGAAAAGCAACTCGGCATCGCTTGCGCTACTCAGGTCAAATGGCCCATACATCATCCAGGCTTCGGCGTTGTCGGGATAGCTGGCACCGCAGGAAAGGCTGCCCCCGTTTGCCCCGCCGCCTACACTCCAACCGCTGTAAGAGCCGGAGTGGGGCCTGCAATTGCGCTTGCCCCAGTAGTATTCGCCGTAGCCGTCGGCGTTGTCAAACACACTCCACGACCCTGGAAAACTCCCCTCGAAGCCCTCGGTCATGATGGTTGTCCAACCAGCCATGTCTCCTGGCAGCTCGACCTGCCCGGAAATACTCGGCTCAACGGCCGGCCCCTGCGGGGGTAGTTCCAGGCGCATAAACTCCTCCCGCACAGCGGGGCTCATTAGTCCCTTCTCTGGCTTGGTGGCTGGTTGCCCAACCACCTGAATGGAGTATTCCCGGGCTGGTTCCACGTCCTTTTCCCAGGGACGACGATAGACCAGCTTGAGGATGCTCTGGCCCTCGCCTGCCAACCTGAAGCGTAGGGTTTGCTTCTCTGGAGCACCAAGCAGAGGCACCATCTGCTCGAACTCGGTCTTGCCCACCTGGTGCAGTACATCCTTGTTCATTTCCGCCACTTCCCATGAGTAACCGGTGGATGGATTGCTCTCCAGACTGATAACCAGGGTTTGATCCTCGCCCAGCTCGGCCAGGCAGCCGTTATTCTCCTCGGTCAACCTGATTTCCTGGGAGGTGGGCGCCGCCGGCGCGGCCGGTGTCAGACCTGAAGGGGGTGGAGCGGCAAGAGGAACGGCCAGAGCGTTGGGAAGCGGAAACAAGCTCGCGCAAAAGACCAGGCAGGCCAAAATGGTTGCCAGCTTCTTGATGGAAAGAAGGTGCTTTACCTTCATCGTTAGTGCCTCCTTAAATGGTAGACCTTGGAAACCTCGGAGATCCTTGAAAAGAAAAAACGCGTGCCGCCGCAGCGATTTGCTCGGACAGCACGCTTCTCAGTTCCCATCTTCGGCAACTCGGCTGTCCTATTAGCTGGTAGCTTCTCGCTGGCAGCGATTGACTCTCTGCTAACGTAGACCCGTGGCTTTGCGTCCCCACCTTTTGATGGGTTTGCCTTTATCGGTAGAGGTTGGATGATTGTATTATGAGCAACGTTCGTAGATTTGTCAACAAAAGTACGTCTGGGGTCGCAGCCAGACTACCGTTATTCCAGTATAACGTAAGTTGAAGGTTTTGCGGGTGAAAGTAGCGTGAATTCTGCGTGAATTCTGTGTGAATTCTGCTCCCTCCCAACTGATCACGCAGCTCTCCCAGAGATAGGGACATGCTTTGACTTTCTGCAGCGTTCTGTCCTGACGTGTTTGATAGTCATAAAAGCTGTGTCTTTCATTCACGGGGAGCCACCTCTCCATGTCCTCTCGGCTGTCCGTGTTCACCATTATGGGGGCCACCACCACGTTATCTACCCTCAGTTGTTTTCCTGGTCGCCTGATAGCGGGGAGCTGATTTTCGTTATATCTGTTCAATAAAACCCGGATGGTGAGGAGCGGGAAAGGGCTCTGATAAGCCTCCCTTTGTTTGATCAATGACTTTATGTTTTCGATGACTTTGTCGAGGCTTCCTCCCACCCTGTACGTTTCGTACGTCTCCTGATCTGCTCCGTCCAGGGAGATGACCAACTCCTCCAGCCCCGAAACGACGGCCTGCTCGGCCATTCCCACGTCGAAGTAGTTGAGGTTGGTGCTGACCCTGGTGCTGATGTTTCTGGCAATCTTTCGCCGTTCTGAAACGCCTCTGAACCTTTGCCAACAGCCAGTTGGCCAGCTTCCTTGGCGTGCTGTGTGTCAGCAATTTGGCGAGGTGCTGCTGCCCCTTTATGGCCACCGATCTGGGCCCCGCGGTTTTCGTGAACAGCGATATCGTCTGGCGGTTTATCATGAGCATCCTACCTTGGCAGTGTTGGATTTCACCCCAGGTGTCATTGCGAGCCTTCCATGGCGTGCCCCGCCATTCTAAAGGGCAGAAACACTGCCCATCTTGTCATTGCGAGGCGGTGGTTTTCCGCCGAAGCAATCCCCAAGTAGCTATGTGGAGATTGCTTCGCCCCTGCGGGGCTCGCAATGACAGGCCAAGTTTCTGAGTAGGAGCGCTGTTTGCGCCGAAGCAATCTCCTGGCAAGCCTGGAGATTGCTTCGCTGCGCTCGCAATGACAAATGTAACATCGTCCAGCTACGATGGGCGAAGGTCTCCCGACCGAGCCATCCTGAGCGCCTCGGTTGGAGACCTTCGGCGAACGAGGAAGTGGGACAGTCCCCCACCGCGGAGCGCCGGAGTCCCGAACTTGTTCGGGTTGTCCCCGCAACGGCGCCAATTTGCATACGAGAAGACCCCCAACAAGTTGGGGACTCCCACTGAAGAGGCGTTTTTCAACAGAATCCTCCCGACCGAGCTTGTCCGGAGCGCGACCTTCGGCGAACGAGGAACTGGCACCCTTTGGGACCCCTCGTTACTACTCTTGTTTCTTGACAAATTCACCAATAGATTATATCATATTGACGCGACAAAAGCAATGAATCTCAATGAATTTTGACGGATTCACGAAACTCAAATTCGTCTTCACAAGCCGTATCTTTTTGGGCTTTTTTACGTTATGATGATGCATAGAGATATCTCTGAGCAGGAAGAACAGAAACTGATCGAGCGGGCGAAGGAGTGCGATTCATCTGCCTTCGCCAGGCTCTATGAGCATTACTATCAGGGCATTTATAACTATATCTACTTTCGGGTATCTGACATTTCTCAAGCTGAGGACCTGACGTCGGAGGTTTTTATAAAAGCCCTGGAGTCCATTGACTCCTTCACCTTCCGAGGGCTCCCCTTCTCGTCGTGGCTCTACCGCATCGCCCGGAACATGATGGTTGATTACTTCCGCAGCCATCAAGGGCCAGTTGATTTACCGCTGGAGGATGAAGTGCTTCCCGCTGGGAAGGATCCCAGCGATGTTCTAGAGAGAGAGATTACCCAACAGGAGTTGGCGCGAGCCCTCAGAAATCTGACTGAGGATCAGCAAGAGGTGATTATTCTCAGGTTCGTGGAGGGATTCTCTCCCCCTGACGTGGCGCAGGTGCTGGGTAAGTCCGAAGGGGCGGTTAAATCACTACAATATCGGGGTCTGAGCTCGTTGAACCGTGTCCTGGAGGAGTTCTTTCCTGACAGGGGCTAAGATTCTTTTAACATAAGAAACCTTAAAACATTCAGAATTGGTCGCCGGTACCCGTACCTAAATCGCGGTTTTTACGTTATATATAGTAGAGAAGAGGAGATTGCTTTCCTTCGACAAGCTCAGGACAGGCGTCGCAAGAAAACGCTCCTCGCAATGACACGGGTTGAGCAGTTACGGATGGGGATTGATATTGAGAGGAGACTGAGACCATGAGGCGGGGACTTGAACGCGCTCTCAATGAGTGTCTCTCTCAATTGAATACTGGTGAGTTTGGCCTCGAAGAGGTGCTCGCGCGTTACCCTGAGCACGAGGCCGAGCTCCGTCCCTTGCTGCGGACGGCGATGCTGGTTCGCCAGACGCCGCAGGCTGTGCCCTCGCCAGACGCCAGGGCAGCGGGGCGGCTGCGGCTGCTCGCGGCAGTGGCCAAGAAGAGAAGGGAGAAGGCCCCGGCTCGGCCTGGCTTGTTACGCCGTCTGGGGCAGAGCGCGGCTATCCTGGTGCAGCCCTGGGCGCAGCTTCCTCTTGTTGTTGTTATTAATGATAAGAGGAGACAGCCCCTGAGGCTGGCGCAGGCCATAGCCGCGTTGCTCGTTATCGTTTCCCTCATCAGCGCGGGGGCGGTGGGGGTGGCGGCGAGCAGCTTGCCCGATAGCCCCCTTTATCCCATCAAGCGCACCACCGAGCGGGTTCAACTTGCTCTCACCACTACCGCAGCGGGCGAGGCCAGGTTGCACATGGATTACTCCGGGAAGCGACTGGCAGAGGCCCAAACTCTGTGGAAAGCGGGCAAGGGCTTGCATGAAACGACTCTATGGGCCATAGGGAGTGAGTACAGCGACGCTCTGGCGGCCATCAGCCGGGTCCCTGATGAAGAGGGGCGCAGCCTGTTGGACGACTTTAACCTGCTAATGGCGAGGCAGCAGGTGATCCTGGAGGAGATGAAGCTAGAGATTCTGCCTTCCGACCAGGAGGCTGTCGAAGAAGCTCTCGAAACTTCTGCGGAGTATCAGTCGCTAGCGACGGGGGCCATGACAGAGCCTGACCTGTTGCTCACGCCGAGGCCCCCCAGGCCGCGGCCGACGGATACGGCGGTGCCAGGGGCCCCCGGCTTGCCGGCTGCTCCAGCGCTCACGGCGACGCCAGTGCCGCCCACTTTCACGCCGACCCCTGTGCCCATGGCGACGCCAGTGCCGCCCACATCCACACCCGTTCCGACGCCGACCCCTGTGCCCACGGCGACGCCAGTGCCGCCCACGGCCACGGAGACGCCTCAAGCGGAGGTGCCCTTCCCGCCGGCAGTGGAAGTGACGGCCACGGAGACGCCTCAAGCGGAGGTGCCCTTCCCGCCGGCAGTGGAAGTGACGGCCACGGAGACACCTCAAGCGGAGGTGCCCTTCCCGCCGACCACGGTGGAGCCTGTGACCCCAACGCCCACGAGCACGAGCGCGCCCACGAGCACGAGCGCGCCCACGAGCACGAGCGCGCCCACGAGCACGCCCACGAGCACGCCCACGCCTACCCCAATGCCGCCAGTGGAGCCTACGGTCACGCCGGCGGCGCAGGCGGAGGCGCCTTTCCAGCCCGTGCCTGCCTCCTCGGTCACGAACTGCCGGGTGAGCGACGCTCCTCAGGGGGCGGCGGTAAGTGAGTTCCCCGCCGGCACCGGGACGGTCTACATTGTGTTCAACTATGTTTACATGGCGGGCGAAGAGGTAGGGATAAAGGTCTATGACAACGTCGGTAACGTTCTGCACGAAGAAGTCAGGACCCTATCGGGGGATGGGACGGTGTCCATTGCCTTCCCGGCAGGCGGAGAGGGCCGCTACCTGGTCAACATCTACCAGGGGGGAGGTGTGATCAAGACTGTGATCTGGGACGTCGTCGAGTGAGTAAAACGTGAAACGTGAATCGCTTTTCTCTAACATAAGAAACCTTAAAACATTCAGAATTGGTCGCCGGTACCCGTATCTAAATCGCGGTTTTTACGTTATATATAGTGAGAATGGACAGATTGTTTTTACTTGAAAGGGGGTGAGGCCATAGGGTAGAGACTGGATTACCCGATAGTTGGCGGCTTATGCAGGTCGTCAACCCAAGTTTTGACCGCCACAATCACAACTAAACTTAAGGAGGTTAGTAACAAATGAGTAAGAAATTTCGACTTTTAATGGCGCTGGTGCTGGTAATCGGGCTGTTTGGTGGCCTGATGACCGCCAGCACCGTCTCGGCAGACCCGGATCAGGGGAAAAGGATCCAGGTGCCCCGCATAGACGTGGAAGACCTCTTCGGGGGCGGGGATTGGGACACTCTGCTTCAGATCCAGAACACCTCGAGCACGGTGGCGACGTGGGTTGCCGTTACCTACTGGAAGACGTATACGGATGAGTGCCCGCCTAACGCTACGGCAGCCCTATCGACCTACCATAAGCAGTATGTACAAGCAAATGGCATTTGGACCCTGACTCCTCCGGCTGATGCCCGGTCGGCCATCGTATGCAGCATGGCAACAGAGCCCACGTCAAAACCAGACCTGACAAATCCGGCTAATTGCACTGGTGCAGTGACTCTGGCGGTGACGGTGGATCGCTGGGGGATGGACCTCAATCTGCACGAGTTAGCCAGCAGCTACGTTGGCATCTCCGAGGGCATGGAGACCGACACCAAGTACTTCGCGCCTTACGTCATGTACGACTACAACCACTCCCTGGACACCACCATCAGCATCCAGAACTCAGGCGAGTTGTGCACCTCGGTCTGGATCTACTACAAGGAACAGGGTAACTGCGAGTACCAGATATCGCAGCACATCACGGAGCTGGCGCCTGGTGAGGCGATCCGCGTAGGGCCTGGTGGGGACCTGGCCTTCCCGGCGGCCTTGATGGGCGCTGGTGGGTGGCTGGGTTCGGCCTACATCTCGGCCAACGAGCCGCTGGGCATCATCGTTGACCAGTGGACCGTTGATGCCACGAACGACGCAGGCACGTTGCTGACCTTCCGCGGCCTGCCCTACGACTATGCGGAGACGGAGTGGTACGCTGACTTCCTCTATCGCGAGATCAGCGGCTGGACATCCAGCATCCAGGTGCAAAACCTGACCGTGGAGTCCAAGCCGACCTTCGTCACGGTGAACTTCATGGATCAGAGCGGCGATGAGGTCCTGTTCGTGGGCGATTGGATTTGCCGGAACGGCACGAAGACGTTCTACCTGCCGGCGATCATTGACCTGGGCCACAACTTCCCCTTCGGGTACGTTGGGGCGGCGGAGATTCAGTCCCACAATCAGGTGGACTATCCCGGTAATGAGCATGAGGGACAGAACATCTTCGTCGTGGTAGACATGAAGAAGACCAAGATGTGGGATCCAGACTTGGGGATCTGGAGACCCACCGCTGCTGGCGAGACTCAGGGTGGAGCCTACAACGCCCATCCAGAGGATCAGAAGCTTGAGGCCACAGGGTGGGCCTTGCCCTTCATCGCCAGGGAGGGTCAGGGAGTAACCTCCAAGATCGTCATCCGCAACAACTCCAACTGCAACAAGATCAGGCCGAAAGTGACCCTCTATGACGAGACGGGCAGAGAGGTATACTTCTTCTGGGCCTCCTGGCTGCAGCCCAAGCACATGACGGTCATTGACTTGAACAACTTCCCCGTCGTCACTGCAGGCTTCGTTGGTGCGGCCAAGGTGACAGTCGACCCTGGCGTAGGCGTGGAGCAGCTCTGCGATACGGACGGGGACGGCAAAACCAATCCGGAGCCAGTCATGCCTTCAGTGGTGGTGATGAACTACAGTTGGGAGGCTGAGCTTGGGGAAGGGCGAGTGCCGCCTCTGACCATCGATGGCGATCTGTGCAGGATCTACGAGGGCATTCCGTACGCCACGGGCAGTGTTACCTGCGACGGCAGCCTCTACGGCGACGTTACCGTTCGGCAGGCAGATCACGGGTATGACCGCGAAGAGATCAAAGACGTTGCGGTGACCGTCACGGACGAGGATGGTCTCCTGATCGACACCACCGACTCCACTGGTGGCTACCAGATCCCGGGTGTGACGGTGGTGGGGGCCAGTGGCGCTGTCACGATGGCGTTCACCAAGACAGCCTTTTTCGACGGCGCTGCGACACCTACTGTCTACTGCGGCGATGAGACTCAGCAGAACTTCGAGCTCATCTGCTCCAACCCGATGACCGTTACGACGTGGTACAGCACGACGACTGCCGCGAACGTCGAGGTGCATGGTGGGATCCTCCCCGGAGTCTTGGTCGAGGGCCTAGCGACGTACGACGACCTGCACGGGACCGACGAGTTCCTGGCGTACACTGTCACGACCGACAACGACGGTGTCAAGTTGGTCAATGTGGCTGGTGGTCAGACAATCACCGGTACAGCCACGCTGCCTTCTGGTTATGACGCCGCCGCAGCCACTTGGACCTACGTTGACGGCGCTGGTGTCTGCCTCCAAAACCCGTTCCTAACCTTCACGCTGTGCCAGTGGAGCAGCGTCGTGGGCACGGCCACCATCGGCGGCGTGGCGGCTGCGGGCTACAGGGTTGATGCTGTCCGGTCCGACACCTGGGCCGTGGTTGATACCGACACTACCACTGCCAACGGCGTGTTCGCCCTGGATAACTTCAGCACGGCGGTCCGTAACGGGACAGGCGGGCCATATAACTATCACATCAGGCTCTACAACCCCAACAACACGCTCGTCTCCACGAAGACCGACATCGTTCCCGACAGGTGCGGTGATACCGGCGTGGTCACCTACACGAATGGCACTTGGACTGGCGCGACCTGGTAATCACGCAGCGGTTTGACTGAAGGATCCACCAAAAGCCACCGGGGGGAAACCCCTGGTGGCTTTTTTTATTGCGGCAGCAGATAGTAACTGCTCAGCCCGTGTCATTGCGAGTCGGCCATGGCGTGCCCCGCCATTCTAAAGGACAGAAACGCCGCCCATCTTGTCATTGCGAGGCGGTGGTTTTCCGCCGAAGCAATCTCCAATTCGCGGAGTGGGGATTGCTTCGCCCCTGCGAGGCTCGCAATGACAGGCCAAGTTTCTGAGTAGGAGCGCTTTTTTGCGACGAAGCAATCTCCGACCCGCGACGGAGGGGATTGCTTCGCTCCCTACGGTCACTTGAAATGCACCTGGCAGGTTGTCGCTATTTGCCAAACAGGGATGGGGGTGGTATAATCTAAATAGATTCGGAAATGTCTAAGGGGGAAGAGTTATGGTTAATGTAGTGACGGTGGGAAAGGGATTTCGAATTTTGATACCACCGGGGTTGTGGAAAAGTCTCTCCTTGACAGAGGGGGAAACGCTGCAGGCCGAGGTGAGTCCTGGAGGCTATCTGATCTTGAGGAAGCAAGTTGATTCCCGCTCTGCCCTGGCCAAGAAAGCCTTCGGGATGTGGGCCGACCGTGAGGACCTAGAAAGCAGCGTGGAACACGTCCGCAAGCTTCGGGCCGAGTGGCAGGGGCGAAAGTGAAGCTGGCCACTTTCAATAAGCGGCACTTTGAGATGATTACGGAGATAGAGCTATTTGGCATTGAATAGTGAAGGTAGAAGATAGGGTAGGACTGAAGGGGGATAAAGTGAGCATAACGAGCCTTTCACCTCGGACCATTGAGGGTTTCTTTTCTTCTCTCCCTCAGGGCGAAAGGGCGGCCATTATCAGCTACGGAATAGCTATCCGACTGTCAAACCTGCGCAAGAGGCTCTTCCTTGCGGAGAGCAAAGTCAAGCATTTTGAAGAGAAATTTCAGATCACCCTGGCCGAGCTAGATGCCGAGGGTCTGCCCGACGATGCCGATTGGGAGATGCACGAGGATTACGTCCTGTGGCACCATTGGGCCGAGGTGATCGGGAAGACGCGGGAAGCTCTCGTCTCTTTGGAGGAGATGGCTAGCGGCGGCCTTTGCCTGGAAGAGGTGGTCCATGCTGGCGGCAGCTAGGCTGTTGGAGATTGAGGAGCAATTCGGGGAATACATCCGGAGCATCATCCCCCTCGAGCTCGATGGGGAGACATTGCGGCTCCTCCTTCACTTGAGAGAGGGTACACATCTGCGAGTGACGGAGAAGTGGAGGGGCGACGTCCTTGAGCGGTACAGCTACTATTGGCTCACCGCCGAGAATCAACTGAAGATCGGGTGGGACAATGCGCCGCACCATACTCATCTTGCAAACTTTCCGCATCACAAACATGTTGGGCGAAGGGAGGACAGACAACTGTCTTTTGAGACCTGTCTGGAGGATGTGATGGAAGTGATAATCCCTGAGTTGCCGAGGTAGAAGAATCCGCCGGGGGAAACCCCTGGGTAGCTTTTTTGGTAGTGGTGAATTTTAACTGATGACCAAATGGCGTTCAATACCACCCATGTTGGTGGCGGGGCACAACACCCACAGAAAGGCCAAAGACTGGGTCCAAGTAGGGTTTCCGTCCCTTTATCGCGTGAGTTTTCGACCCAAAAGCGGGGGATGCACTCTATTTGGATTTTGGTTGATCTGGACTGGGTAAAGCCATCAGTCAAGTCTAGCCACTACCGCTTTTTTATTACGGCATCGGATAAGCGGATGAGTAAGCTGTCTGGGCTCCTACGTCTGAGGTGAGGAGAGGAGCCAAAAACGCCTCAAACTAGCACCATTGGTTAATATGCTGCTGGGCAGTAGTGTCCGCCCAGCAGCTACAGAAGAGCTATGGTCCGCTCAAGGCGCAACATGGGCCTAAACAGGGTAAAGAGAAAGGGGATTGGCAAATAATGAGGAATCTCAAAAGGTTAGTCCGGGTAGCGGCCTTTGCCGCGATAGCGGTTTCGGTCTGGGGTGCGTTCGTGGTTTTGTCACTCCACACGGGGGCCTCCGCCCCTGCTGAGTCCAATGGCAGCCCGGTGGTCGTGTATCTGCCCTTCATCGCGCGAAACTACGCGCCAGACGCCGAAACACCCACGCCCACTCCAACCATGACGATGACGCCTACGCCCAGTCCGACGAGCACAGCGACGCCCACGCTCACTCCAACCATGACGATGACGCCTACGCCCAGTCCGACGAGCACAGCGACGCCCACACCTACTCCGACCAAGACAGCTACCCCCACGCCTACTCCGACGATGACCATGACGCCCACACCTACTCCGACGAGGACAGCGACCCCTACAGCAACGTCAACGAGTACGAATCCCGGCTCAACACTGACTTCGACGCCCTCTCCTACGCCTACTAGAATATGGCCAGGCTGTCGAGGCAGCCTCTACGGCGACGTTACCGTTCGGCAGGCAAGTCACGGGTATGACCGCGAAGAGATCCAAGGCGTTGCGGTGACCGTCACGGACGAGGAGGGTCTCCTGATCGACACCACCGACTCCACCGGTGGCTACCAGATCACGGGTGTGACGGTGGAGGGTGCCAGTGGCGCTGTCACGATGGCGTTCACCAAGACAGCCTTTTTCGACGGCGCTGCGACACCTACTGTCTACTGCGGCGATGAGACCCAGCAGAACTTCGAGCTCATCTGCTCCAACCCGCTGATCGTTACGACGAGGTACACCACTGTGGCTGGATCTGGGATCCTCCCCGGTGTCTTGGTCACTGGCACAATGACATTCGATCTCGGGAGTGGGGCGACCCCCGACGGGACGCTTGGCTTCGAAGTCACGACCGGCGCAGCCGGTACCGGGGCGGTCCTTGTGGCTGGTGGCCAGTCTGGCACCGCTACAGCCACGAAGGATGGTTATGACCCCAAGACATGCGCTGTTGTAGTTGGGCAAGGGGATGGGGTGTGCGATGACGCGCCCACTCTGGCCTGCGAGCTGTGCCAGTGGAACACCATCGTGGGCTCGGTCACCATCGGCGGCCAGGCGGCTGCGGGCTACAGGGTTGATGCTGTCCGGTCCGACACCTGGGCCGTGGTTGATACCGACACTACCACTGCCGGCGGCGTGTTCGCCCTGGATAACTTCAGCACGGCGGTCTATACTGGGGCTGCGGGTGTGAACTATCCGTATCACATCAGGCTCTACAACCCCAACAACACGCTCATCTCCACGAAGACCGGCATCACTATCCCCAGGTGCGGTGATACCGGCGTGGTCACCTACACGAATGGCACTTGGGAAGACGCGACCTGGTAATCACGCAGCGGTTTGACTGAAGGATCCACCAAAAGCCACCGGGGGGAAACCCCTGGTGGCTTTTTTTATTGCGGCAAAGATATACAGCAGCGGACTTCGTCGTGAGCCTGTCCTGAGCCTGTCGAAGGGCTCAGTCGAACGATAGGCGGATGCGGGAACGAGGTTGGGCAAGGTCTCCTGACCGCAGCCTGTCCTGAGCTCGTCGAAGGGTCCCTTGCGCTTCGGTCAAGAGACCTTCAGCGGGCAGAAGAGACTTTCAGCGAACAGAAGCGGCTGCTCGCGGCGGCGGCCAGGAAGAGGTTGGTGGACGTTGTCAAATAACATAAGAAACCTTAAAACATTCAGAATTGGTCGCCGGTACCCGTATCTAAATCGCGGTTTTTACGTTATATATAGTGAGAATGGACAGATTGTTTTTACTTGAAAGGGGGTGAGGCCATAGGGTAGAGACTGGATTACCCGATAGTTGGCGGCTTATGCAGGTCGTCAACCCAAGTTTTGACCGCCACAATCACAACTAAACTTAAGGAGGTTAGTAACAAATGAGTAAGAAATTTCGACTTTTAATGGCGCTGGTGCTGGTAATCGGGCTGTTTGGTGGCCTGATGACCGCCAGCACCGTCTCGGCAGACCCGGATCAGGGGAAAAGGATCCAGGTGCCCCGCATAGACGTGGAAGACCTCTTCGGGGGCGGGGATTGGGACACTCTGCTTCAGATCCAGAACACCTCGAGCACGGTGGCGACGTGGGTTGCCGTTACCTACTGGAAGACGTATACGGATGAGTGCCCGCCTAACGCTACGGCAGCCCTATCGACCTACCATAAGCAGTATGTACAAGCAAATGGCATTTGGACCCTGACTCCTCCGGCTGATGCCCGGTCGGCCATCGTATGCAGCATGGCAACAGAGCCCACGTCAAAACCAGACCTGACAAATCCGGCTAATTGCACTGGTGCAGTGACTCTGGCGGTGACGGTGGATCGCTGGGGGATGGACCTCAATCTGCACGAGTTAGCCAGCAGCTACGTTGGCATCTCCGAGGGCATGGAGACCGACACCAAGTACTTCGCGCCTTACGTCATGTACGACTACAACCACTCCCTGGACACCACCATCAGCATCCAGAACTCAGGCGAGTTGTGCACCTCGGTCTGGATCTACTACAAGGAACAGGGTAACTGCGAGTACCAGATATCGCAGCACATCACGGAGCTGGCGCCTGGTGAGGCGATCCGCGTAGGGCCTGGTGGGGACCTGGCCTTCCCGGCGGCCTTGATGGGCGCTGGTGGGTGGCTGGGTTCGGCCTACATCTCGGCCAACGAGCCGCTGGGCATCATCGTTGACCAGTGGACCGTTGATGCCACGAACGACGCAGGCACGTTGCTGACCTTCCGCGGCCTGCCCTACGACTATGCGGAGACGGAGTGGTACGCTGACTTCCTCTATCGCGAGATCAGCGGCTGGACATCCAGCATCCAGGTGCAAAACCTGACCGTGGAGTCCAAGCCGACCTTCGTCACGGTGAACTTCATGGATCAGAGCGGCGATGAGGTCCTGTTCGTGGGCGATTGGATTTGCCGGAACGGCACGAAGACGTTCTACCTGCCGGCGATCATTGACCTGGGCCACAACTTCCCCTTCGGGTACGTTGGGGCGGCGGAGATTCAGTCCCACAATCAGGTGGACTATCCCGGTAATGAGCATGAGGGACAGAACATCTTCGTCGTGGTAGACATGAAGAAGACCAAGATGTGGGATCCAGACTTGGGGATCTGGAGACCCACCGCTGCTGGCGAGACTCAGGGTGGAGCCTACAACGCCCATCCAGAGGATCAGAAGCTTGAGGCCACAGGGTGGGCCTTGCCCTTCATCGCCAGGGAGGGTCAGGGAGTAACCTCCAAGATCGTCATCCGCAACAACTCCAACTGCAACAAGATCAGGCCGAAAGTGACCCTCTATGACGAGACGGGCAGAGAGGTATACTTCTTCTGGGCCTCCTGGCTGCAGCCCAAGCACATGACGGTCATTGACTTGAACAACTTCCCCGTCGTCACTGCAGGCTTCGTTGGTGCGGCCAAGGTGACAGTCGACCCTGGCGTAGGCGTGGAGCAGCTCTGCGATACGGACGGGGACGGCAAAACCAATCCGGAGCCAGTCATGCCTTCAGTGGTGGTGATGAACTACAGTTGGGAGGCTGAGCTTGGGGAAGGGCGAGTGCCGCCTCTGACCATCGATGGCGATCTGTGCAGGATCTACGAGGGCATTCCGTACGCCACGGGCAGTGTTACCTGCGACGGCAGCCTCTACGGCGACGTTACCGTTCGGCAGGCAGATCACGGGTATGACCGCGAAGAGATCAAAGACGTTGCGGTGACCGTCACGGACGAGGATGGTCTCCTGATCGACACCACCGACTCCACTGGTGGCTACCAGATCCCGGGTGTGACGGTGGTGGGGGCCAGTGGCGCTGTCACGATGGCGTTCACCAAGACAGCCTTTTTCGACGGCGCTGCGACACCTACTGTCTACTGCGGCGATGAGACTCAGCAGAACTTCGAGCTCATCTGCTCCAACCCGATGACCGTTACGACGTGGTACAGCACGACGACTGCCGCGAACGTCGAGGTGCATGGTGGGATCCTCCCCGGAGTCTTGGTCGAGGGCCTAGCGACGTACGACGACCTGCACGGGACCGACGAGTTCCTGGCGTACACTGTCACGACCGACAACGACGGTGTCAAGTTGGTCAATGTGGCTGGTGGTCAGACAATCACCGGTACAGCCACGCTGCCTTCTGGTTATGACGCCGCCGCAGCCACTTGGACCTACGTTGACGGCGCTGGTGTCTGCCTCCAAAACCCGTTCCTAACCTTCACGCTGTGCCAGTGGAGCAGCGTCGTGGGCACGGCCACCATCGGCGGCGTGGCGGCTGCGGGCTACAGGGTTGATGCTGTCCGGTCCGACACCTGGGCCGTGGTTGATACCGACACTACCACTGCCAACGGCGTGTTCGCCCTGGATAACTTCAGCACGGCGGTCCGTAACGGGACAGGCGGGCCATATAACTATCACATCAGGCTCTACAACCCCAACAACACGCTCGTCTCCACGAAGACCGACATCGTTCCCGACAGGTGCGGTGATACCGGCGTGGTCACCTACACGAATGGCACTTGGACTGGCGCGACCTGGTAATCACGCAGCGGTTTGACTGAAGGATCCACCAAAAGCCACCGGGGGGAAACCCCTGGTGGCTTTTTTTATTGCGGCAGCAGATAGTAACTGCTCAGCCCGTGTCATTGCGAGTCGGCCATGGCGTGCCCCGCCATTCTAAAGGACAGAAACGCCGCCCATCTTGTCATTGCGAGGCGGTGGTTTTCCGCCGAAGCAATCTCCAATTCGCGGAGTGGGGATTGCTTCGCCCCTGCGAGGCTCGCAATGACAGGCCAAGTTTCTGAGTAGGAGCGCTTTTTTGCGACGAAGCAATCTCCGACCCGCGACGGAGGGGATTGCTTCGCTCCCTACGGTCACTTGAAATGCACCTGGCAGGTTGTCGCTATTTGCCAAACAGGGATGGGGGTGGTATAATCTAAATAGATTCGGAAATGTCTAAGGGGGAAGAGTTATGGTTAATGTAGTGACGGTGGGAAAGGGATTTCGAATTTTGATACCACCGGGGTTGTGGAAAAGTCTCTCCTTGACAGAGGGGGAAACGCTGCAGGCCGAGGTGAGTCCTGGAGGCTATCTGATCTTGAGGAAGCAAGTTGATTCCCGCTCTGCCCTGGCCAAGAAAGCCTTCGGGATGTGGGCCGACCGTGAGGACCTAGAAAGCAGCGTGGAACACGTCCGCAAGCTTCGGGCCGAGTGGCAGGGGCGAAAGTGAAGCTGGCCACTTTCAATAAGCGGCACTTTGAGATGATTACGGAGATAGAGCTATTTGGCATTGAATAGTGAAGGTAGAAGATAGGGTAGGACTGAAGGGGGATAAAGTGAGCATAACGAGCCTTTCACCTCGGACCATTGAGGGTTTCTTTTCTTCTCTCCCTCAGGGCGAAAGGGCGGCCATTATCAGCTACGGAATAGCTATCCGACTGTCAAACCTGCGCAAGAGGCTCTTCCTTGCGGAGAGCAAAGTCAAGCATTTTGAAGAGAAATTTCAGATCA
>Ga0268276_1002290_pt1 | contig 16593 bp, 15 predicted proteins | sample saktaG_4_FD_190145 | JGI IMG/M metagenome (GOLD analysis project Ga0268276, IMG submission 190145) | Saline water microbial communities from Sakinaw Lake, British Columbia, Canada - sak_2010_1_5_45m | ecosystem: Environmental > Aquatic > Non-marine Saline and Alkaline > Saline ...
TTAAAAAATATCGATTTTTATAAATATCTGTTATTTTATACTATTGTAATCGGTGCGGTGAGGATTGGAGATTCATTCTTTAGCATCTATATTGTTAACGACAAAGGAATGTCTTTGACAAGTTATGGCTTGTTATATTCAGCTTTTGTATTTGTTGAGGTATTGACTTTAAGATTTCTCATCACCAGAGGGCAGCTTACTAGTGAGAAAACTCTATTAATAATTGCCAATTTGTTGTTCATAATTCGGTTCCTGTTCTATGGCTTGAATCTGCCACTTTCCGCTCTAATTCCCATAACACTTATCAGGGGAGTTTCCTGGGGGATTTTGATCTTTGCCCATATCCGCTTTGTAATCAAAATCGTCAAGATAGAAAACGTAACAACTGCGATTTTGCTGATGACTTTATTCTTTTCTATTTTTACCGCTATTGGGAACTTTCTATTTGGTAAAATGGTCGAATCGATAGGGTTTGCCTGGCCGTATCTGATATTGATGTTCATCCTTGTGCTCGGATTATTGCTTTTCCTTGTACTAACACCTAAAACAAGAGAAACTGAATTGCAGTAATATAGTTTGATTTTATATGTTTAGACTCAGCCATGGCTCTATTTTATGGTATAATATTCATAGGATGTGATTTCGATGCAATTCGATATGTTGCTTGTTGGCGTGACCATCGCGATTGCTATAATCGCTTTGATTATCGCAGTTTATATTTTTATAAAGTTTAAAAAAATCCGTGGCGTTTGGCAAGTCGGACTACTTTTTGTTATGGAATTTGTCTATTCGTTTGGATATGCATTGGAACTTTCAGGGAAGAACTTATCTGCAAAAATGGCAGCAATTCATTTCGAATATATTGCGATTCCATTTATCGCTGTAACATGGGTTTATGTTTCAAAAAAATTTAATGATGCCAATTACTCCGCTAAACTACGCAATTATATTTTATTGCTTATTATTCCGGTCATAGTTCTAATATCGGTTCAAATTTCTTATTATACCGGATTTGATTTGTATTACGAATCACAGTATTTGGAAACAATTACACTGTTTGGTTCGCAGATATTAACTGTGACATTGGCTAAAGGACCTATATACTACCTTCACACTATTCAGGGCACTTTACTTACTGCATATGTGGTTTATATCTATGTGAAAACATACTTAAAATCTAAGGGAATACAAAAAAAGCAAGCATTTATTTTGGCGTGCTGTGCTATTTTCGCTACAGTCGCATCAGCGATCCCGTTATTTTCTCCCGTTACCGCGGGAATTGATACGGCACTGTATATGATTGTAGCGATTGGGTTCATCATTCTTTACACGATGTTCAAGTATGAAATGTTTGATTTGAAACCTTCAGCCTATCTTTCGGCATTTGAAATTACTACCAACCCGATTATTATTCTTGATGACAAATACGAAGTCGTTTCCTGGAATGGAGCAGCAACTACATTTTCAGGAAATAAAATAGCTATCCGCTATCATATGAAGATGGAAGAATTATTTATTAACAAAGAATTAAGACTGGCTATCAAAGACCAAGCGACTTTCAGTTTTAAAAAAGGCGCCAAACATTACGTTTTGGAACCAATTCCTCTTGAAAGCAAAACAAAGCACATCAATGGATATCTTCTTAAGTTCAATGAGATTACGGGATACATGGAAAAAATTGAAAAATTGGATTATCAAGCTTCTCACGATGAGCTTACAAAGATACTGAATCGCAGGGCGTTTCACGAAAGAGCTACACATTTCCTAGAGGATGAGGAGTCAAATAGTTTCCCTTTTTCCATGATCATGATTGATCTTGATGATTTCAAAAACGTCAACGATACCTATGGACATGCCTTTGGCGATTATGTACTAGCCGACATTGTTGCTTTGATCGGTTCATCGCTTCCTGAGAACAGTTTGTTTTGTCGCTATGGAGGAGAAGAGTTTTTGATAATGTTGCCTTCATGTGATGCTCAAACTGCAAATTCAATCTCAGAATCAATTCGTGTTTTGGTAATGAACAATAATTTTGTATATGAAAGCATATTGATTAAGATTCAAATTAGTTTAGGAGTATACAACTATCAATCTGGTGATACAGGAGAAGTATATGATTATGTCAAGCTTGCTGATGAAGCATTATATGTCTCCAAAAGAACCGGGAAGAATAAAGTGACATCTCTCCCGACGAAACGCAACGAAACAAACGAACAGATCTAATCGCTTATCGTCTCGCTCAATTTATGGAAAATCCCTAGTTTACGGACTTAATAATAAGTTATTAACACTTAATTAGTAATGGATGTTCGCAAAAATTTATTGTCATTGACAACAACAAAATTGACACCATATCCAGAAAGTATTATAATGAAATCAAGGAAAAGTATAGGAAGTGAAGATATGAAAAAAGCATTGATTGAAAGCATTTGTTGCGAGGGCTGTGCCAGAGATGTAAAACACATTTTAGAGGGTATATATGGCATTTCCAAAGTTGTTGTTTCGTGTGAAGGCGGCTATGCACTCTTTGAAGGCTATGTTTCTGCAAAGGTAATTGAGGAAGCTTTGAAAGAAGAAGGCTATCATCTTGTCGAGATAGTGAATGAATAAACAAAAAGCTCATATGAGCTTTTTCTTTTCTTATACAGAATGCCAAATCAACTTATAATCAATTTAAAAATAAAAGACTCAGATTTTTGACTAATATTTTATTAGTGCTATAATATAATGTTGTGAATATCATCATGATTAATCTTTTTGTAAAGGGTGATGGAAAATGGAAAAATTAATAAAAGATATTATTGAGCTTGATAAAATATACCGCACGCAGGTGAACCATCTGCGAGAGGAAAAAGAAAAAATCAATGATATTGTCAGAGAAGAAAAGAAACGACTGCAAAAGATTTATCAAGCAGAAGCGGATAAAAAGATAATCGAAATCAAAAACCAAATCGTTACGGATTTGGATACTAGAAAAAAATCAGCCATGGCGGAGTTTGATTCCACCTTAAAAGCCTTGGAAAAAAGTTTCCAAGAAAATTCAGACAAATGGGTTGAGAAGATCTATAATTACTGTTTGGAAGAAGAATAGTCAACTGAAGGAAGTGGATTTTAATGGGGTCGTGGGCAGCAAACGCCATCGTTTCCAAAGCAAAATCGATCTATGGCAACTTTCTTAAACCGGACGATCTAATCGAGTTAAGCAAGAAACGTTCACTTGCCGAAGTCGCCGGATACCTAAAAAACCAAAAAAACTATCAAGAAACGCTTGCCGATGTTCAAGAATCTTCGATTCATCGCGGACAATTGGAAGAATTGATCAAAAAGACCAATTTCAATCACACTTTGAAACTGGTCAAATTTGTTGAGCTTAAAGACAAATCATTTTACAAGTTGAATTTGATTCAAAGAGAAATTGAACTGATTCTCGCTACTATCAGGCAAGTCATCTCCGGTAACGTTGAAATTGCCATCGCTGAATTTCCTACATATTTTATCCGCCATGCAAGTTTCGATATCGCTCAATTATCTCAAGTAAGAACATACGAAATGATACTAGAGGCGGTAAAGGGAACAAGATTTTATGAAGTCTTGAAACCATTTAACGAAACAGACAACAACCTAATCAAGTACTCAAACATCGAACACGCGCTTGATGCATGCTTTTATGATTGCGTTTTTGAGCGGATCAATGATAATTACAGCGGGAAGTTGAAAAAAGAAATCGAGATAATCTTCATGACGAAAATTGAACTGAGCAATATCGTGAAGATTTACCGGTTAAAGAAATTCTATAACGCCGATCCGGTTGATATCAAAGAACTTTTGATTATGAAGCATTCGCGAATGAGTGAGAACAAAATCAACGAGATTATTTCTTTGCCAGACGCCGATTTGGTACTGCACTACCTTGAAAGATCTGATTATGCTAAATTTATGGACGATCAGGACTATGTTTATATCGAATATTTTGCGGAAAAAATGAAGTATAATCTTGCAAAAAGGTATATGTATTATTCCAACGAAGCTCCGAATGTATATTCAGCTCTGATGATACTGGCAGAAATTGAACGAGAAAACATTTTCCATATCATCGAAGGTATCAGATACGATCTCGACGAGAACGAGATCAGGAAAATGCTTATATTTTGATTTGTGAGGGGAAGTACAAATGGCAAATTCAAAAACAAAATTGATCATCATCACGTCAAATTTGCATAATTTGGATGCCACACTAGAAGCTTTTGTGGGATTACAATGTTTTCATCCTGTCAAAGCGGATGAATTTGTCGATTTGGTCCATGGCCTTACGGGCTTATCCGAAGGCAATCCCTGCCCAGAATTATTAAACAAAATCAAAGACATTGAAAAAGAAAATGGCATAACTATTCCCAGTATCCCCGCGATAGCCACCACAAATCACATCGACCATATTCAAAACAGGGTATCCCTTATTCAAAACACACTAAAATCATATGCAAAACAAAAAGACGAAACCGCTCAATTGCTTCAGAAATATGAGAATTCATTGATTCAAATGGTAAATTTAGAAAGCCTTGAAGTGTCACTTGACAATATCTTCGCGTGCGAATATGTCTATGCGCGTGTTGGACGACTTCCGACAGAAAGCGTTGAAAAACTAGGTTTTTATCAATCCAAGCCATTTATTTTCAAATCATTTTCAACCGACAAGAACTATAGCTGGTGCATTTATTTCACATCTCAAGAATATGAAAGAGAAATCGACAATATTTTTTCATCGTTGTTTTTTGAGAGAATCTTTATACCTGATTTTATTCATGGCACACCAAAAGACGCAAATGAGAGTCTGACAAGAGAGATCGATGCGACAAAGATCAAATTGAAATCCATACGAGAAAACAGAGAAGCATTTCTCCAAGAAGTTATTGGGGAATTGCATGTGATAAAAAGTGAATTGCTATTGTTGGATCGTATCAACGAAGCGAAGCGATATGTCGTCGTCATGAGACATAAATTCTCTATCACTGGTTTTGTAAAAGAAAAGGATGTTTCTTCTGTCCAGGATATATATAAGGAAATAAAACAAGTCGAAGTTTCTGTTCTGCCTTCAGATTATGACAGAAGATTGAAGCACCCTTCTAAGTTGAAAGATCAAGCAGCATTTTAATTTTGCCAACACGAGCATTCAAATGCCAAGAACAATATTTTTCTAAATTTATTACTTGAAAGGAGGGATTGAACCATGGCGATTGCAAAAACCAAATTGATTAATATTACCGCAGATATAGCGAACCTGAATCCAGTTTTGGAAAGATTTGTTGATTTGCATTGCTTTCATCCAATCTCGTCCGGACAATTCGTAGATCGCGTTCATGGTTTGAAAGCTTTTTCCGAGGAAAATCCCACAAGCATCGTATTGACAGAATTGCATGAAATAGAAAGAGAATTTGATATCGAAATATCGACAATTGATGTCAAAACTGCAGACCATTCATTAGAAAAAATGAAAAACTACATTTCTACAACACACGCTCAACTTAAGTCGTTGGTCCTGCAAAAAAAAGACATCCAAGAATTATTAAAAAAATATGAAGATGCTTTGGTGCAGGTTAGAAATATTGAAAGCCTTGATATTTCGCTTGACGATGTTTTTTCGTGTAAATATGTCTACTCCAGAGTTGGCAGACTACCGACAGAAAGCATTGAGAAGTTGAATTTTTATCGCTCCCGACCGTTTATATTCAACTCTTTCAGCATTGACAAAAATTATAGTTGGTGCATCTATTTCACTTCCCACGAGTATGAACGGGAAGTTGACAATATCTTTTCATCTCTGTTTTTTGAAAGAATCCATATTCCTGATTTCGTACACGGAACTCCGGAAAAAGCCGGTGATCAACTGGCAAAAGAAATCGAAGTTACTAACAGCGAAATGGGAAATCTTCAACAAAACATCAATAGTTTATTGACTGAAACCAATCAGGAATTGATATCCATTAAAAGCGAATTGCTATTTTTGGCACAAATTCATGAAGCAAAAAAATACGTGGTTGGTCTAGGTGAAAAATTTTCTATCACAGGATTCGTCGAAGAAAAGAACGTGAAAACAATCAACGAACAATATGCCAATATGGATAAGGTGGAAATTTCTGTTCGCCCGGCAAGTTCTGATAGAAGATTGAAGCCCCCGACCAAATTGAAAAACAATTGGTTCAGCCGACCATTTTCCATGTTCGTGGAAATGTATGGAGTTCCAAGTTACGGCGATATCGACCCGACTCCTTTTGTGGCGATCACTTATTCGCTATTATTCGGAATCATGTTCGGTGATGTTGGGCAAGGACTGCTGTTGATATTACTTGGATTCATATTTTTCAAATGGAAGAAAATGAGGCTTGGAGAAATCGGAATCCGCATTGGTATTTTCTCCACTCTGTTTGGATTTCTCTATGGCTCGGTCTTTGGCAATGAAACACTTCTAGATCCGATCTATATCAATTGGCTTGGACTTCCTTCAAAGCCATTTAATGTGATGGATGCCAATTTTACGATGACGTTGTTGATTATGGCAGTTTTGATCGGAGCGATGCTGATACTCACTTCCATATCAATTAACATCTTTATCAAATTGAAGAAAAAGGAATATGCTGAAATGTTCTTTTCCGCCAATGGCATCGCCGGGATGATCTTTTATTTGTTTGTCGGTGGCGGAGCTTTAGCACTGCTGATGTATAAATTCAATATCTTCAATGTCTGGACGATTATCATCTTTGCTGTCTTGCCTTTGTTGATGGTGTTTCTTAAAGAACCGTTCGAACGAAAATTCAAAGGGGAAAAGATGTTTCCTTCAGGCTTTGGAGGTTTCTTTACCGAAGGATTCTTTGAACTTTTCGAAGTCATTCTCTCATATATTACAAACACAATGTCATTCCTTCGTGTCGGCGGATTCGTCTTATCACATGCCGGGATGATGCTCGTGGTGTACAGTTTGATGTCAATGGGAGGGAATGCATTCTCTACCGGATTGATTTTTGTTCTCGGCAATTTGTTTGTCATGTTGATTGAAGGATTGATCGTCGGAATTCAAGTCTTACGTCTGGAATTTTATGAAATGTTTTCCCGATACTATGAGGGAAACGGGATTGTATTCAAAACGTTTAATTAAAAATTAAAGATATATTTAGGAGGAATCAATATGTTAAATACACTGGAAATTCTATTGCCGTTATTGTTTGTTGTTTTCATATCTATACCACTCATCAATGTGTTTCGGGGAAAAGTAAGTGCCAAATCAGCCAAAAAAAGAGTACTGATGCATGTTTTCAGTTTTTTTGCTTTGATTGCTCTCACTTTGGCGTTCCAAATCGGTGATATCAAAGTGTTTGCTGATACAATCGACACGACCATCACTAATACTTTCTCCGGTTCGCTAGCACAAGGGCTTGGATTCATCAGCGCCGCGCTCGCTACGGGAATGTCTGCACTTGGTGCAGGTATTGCAGTGGCAGCAGCAGCACCAGCAGCTATCGGAGCCTTTTCCGAAAACGAGAAGAACTTTGGTAAGTCACTGATATTTGTAGCACTCGGCGAAGGCGTTGCCATCTATGGACTGCTGATTTCAATTTTGATTATTGGCAAATTATGATTTTGAAAGAAGGATTGTCATGAAATTTTTCTTGATTAGTGACAACGTCGATACTTTGGTCGGCATGCGTTTGGTCGGCATTGAGGGTGTTGTTGTTCATGAGCGTCAAGAAGTGCTTCTTGAACTCGAAAAAGCAATGCAAAAAGATGAAAATTGCATTATTTTGATTACGACAAAATTGGTCGAGTTGTGTCCAGGAATTATTTCGGATCTTAAACTCAAGCAATTGAAACCGTTGATTGTGGAAATTCCTGATCGCCATGGCGGATCTAATATCGGAGAAGCAATCGATAAATATGTTAGCGAAGCAATTGGAATTAAGATGTGAGGTGAATCGAATGGATTATTACAGCAGCGAGCAATTATATAAGTATTTTGAATCGGAAATCAAAAAAAATGCGACCAAGCAGATGGACGATCTGAAAAAAGAGATTGCCGATTTGAAGAAAACAGAAATAATCAAAGTGCAATCGGAACTTCAAGACTCCATTGATACGGCCTTGAAATTGGAAATGAAGGAACTCGATACAGACCACAGTTTCGAAATCAACAGAATCACCCAAGAAAGTTCCCGAAAGCTGATGAAGCGGCGACAAGAACTGCTTGAAAATGTGTTTTCAGTCGCAGAAAAAAAATTGATCAAATTTACTTCTTCAAAAAAATATGAAACACTCATGAAGCAAAAAATCAAGGCAATTTCAGATCGTTTTTCTGGGTGTGGCATCGTCTTTCGCATCAAAACCGGCGATACAATCTTGATTGAAGCCCTGAAAGACAGTTATAAACATAAATACACAATCGAAACGGATACTGAAATAATCATCGGTGGTTTCAATGCTTATTGCGACAAACTCAGCATAGAAGTCGATGAAACTATCGACAATCGGCTAAAAGACCAAAAAGAATGGTTTTATGCTAACTCCCATCTGTTTGTTAAATAAAGGTTTTCATTATCGGAAAGAAGTGATTCTATGAATACAAACTCGATATATTCCATAAACGGGCCTGTGGTGACGGTAAAAAACGCCACGGATTTCTCGATGATGGAAATGGTCTTGGTCGGAGATAAAAAATTGATGGGAGAAGTCATCAAGCTAACTTCCGAAAAGACTACCATCCAAGTATATGAATCGACAACGTCCCTCAAGGTCGGAGAGCCGGTGATTGCCACAGGTAATCCGATTTCGATGACGCTCGGTCCGGGAATATTGCAAAATATCTTTGATGGCATCGGCAGGCCCCTTAAAGCAATCTCCGAACAATTCGGAGCTTTTATCACTTCTGGAGTTCACATGGATTCACTTGATTCTGACAAAGAATGGGATGTTGAAATCACACGCAAAATTAAAGATGAAATCCATTTTGGCGATATTTTCGCCAAAATTCAAGAAACTGATTTGATCGAACATAGAATTATGGTTCCTCAAGGTGTTTCCGGAGTCATTACTGAAATCAAACCATCAGGAAAATATCGAATCAAAGATGTGATTGCAAAAATAAAAGATGATAATGGAGAAATTCAAGAACTGACCATGATTCAACGCTGGCCAATCAAAACACCAAGACCCGTATCCAGAAGATTACAAATAACAATCCCTCTCATAACCGGACAAAGAGTTATAGACACACTGTTTCCAATCGCGAAAGGCGGTACTGCAGGTGTTCCTGGTGGATTTGGAACCGGAAAAACCATGATGCAGCATCAACTTGCCAAGTGGTGTGATGCCGACATGATTGTCTATATCGGTTGTGGTGAACGCGGAAACGAAATGACACAAGTTTTGGAAGAATTTGCCGAGTTGATGGATCCAAAGACCAACAAACCGCTTTCGAACCGTACGGTCTTCATCGCGAACACGTCCAATATGCCGGTTGCAGCCAGAGAAGCAAGCATCTATACCGGAGTGACGATTGCCGAATACTATCGTGACATGGGATATCACGTGGCTGTAATGGCAGATTCCACTTCCCGTTGGGCCGAAGCGCTGCGAGAAATAAGTGGAAGGCTGGAAGAAATGCCTGCGGAAGAAGGATTTCCAGCATATTTGCCGAGCAGAATCTCACAATTCTATGAACGAGCAGGTTATATGGAAACCATAAACAAGCAAATCGGGTCAGTATCGATTATTGGGGCAGTTTCGCCTCAAGGGGCTGATTTTTCCGAACCGGTCACCCAAAACACAAAACGATTCGTACGTTGTTTCTGGGCGCTTGACAAACAGCTTGCTTATGCAAGACATTATGAAGCAATCAACTGGAATTTAAGTTATTCCGAATATGTGGGTGATTTGGAAAAGTGGTACAACAAACAAGTCGATATCCGATTTTTACAAAATAGAAAGAAGTTGATGAAACTCCTCACCGAAGAAAACAAACTGATGGAAATAGTCAAGTTGATCGGAAGCGACGTACTTCCTGACGACCAACGCATCGTTTTGGAAATCAGTCGAGTCATCCGCGTAGGATTCCTTCAACAAAATGCTTTTCATAAAGAAGATGTCTATGTCCCTTTGCAAAAGCAACTCAGAATGATGGATGTGATTTTGTATTTATATCAAAAAAGTGTAACAGCACTGAAGGAAGGCAAAGCTTTCAGTTTGATTCAAAAAACCAATATTTTCGAGAAAGTAATCAAGATGAAATACGATGTTCCCAACAACAAACTGGAAATGTTCGATGACTATTTCGCCTTGATTGATGAAACAATATATCATATCCGTTAGGAGGGATTGAATGAACCTTCAATATATTGGCCTTGATGAAATCAACGGCCCGATGATCTTTTTGGACAATGTCGAAGACGTCGGTTTTGAAGAAATGGTCGAAATCCGCCTTAAAGACGGACAAACTCGCTATGGTAGAGTAGTGTTGATTTCCGGTAAAAGAGTTGCAATCCAGGTGTTTGAAAGCACATATGGAATGTCGCTTGACAATACAAAAACCAAATTTTTGGGACACCCGATGAAAATGTCACTTTCAAAGGAAATTCTTGGAAGAATTTTCAATGGATCGGGACGGCCTATTGATGGACTGGGGCCTGTTTTTGTCGATGAATACCGCGATATCAATGGTCTACCATTAAATCCTGTAGCCAGAGTTTATCCAAGAAACTACATCCACACTGGCATCAGTTCCATCGATGCTTTGACAACTTTGATCAGGGGCCAGAAACTTCCGATTTTTTCTGGATCCGGTCTTCCTCATAATGAGCTCGCAGTGCAAATCGTAAAACAAGCGAAGATTGCCGACAAGGAAAATAAGAATTTCTGTGTAGTTTTCGCTGCTTTAGGCGTAAAGAATGACGTTGCAGCTTATTTTCGCCGTTCTTTTGAGGAGGCGGGAGTAATTGAGAAAGTTGTTATGTTCCTCAATTTGTCGAACGATCCTATCATCGAAAGAATCCTGACACCAAGATGCGCACTCACCGCAGCTGAATATTTGGCATACAAACACGATATGCATGTGCTTGTTATTCTTACTGATATCACTTCATACTGTGAAGCCTTACGCGAGTTTTCCAGTAGTAAAGAAGAAATCCCGGGCAGAAAAGGATATCCCGGGTATCTATATTCTGATTTGGCTTCAATTTACGAACGTGCCGGAATCATCAAAAGTTCAAAAGGGTCGGTAACGCAAATACCGATTTTAACGATGCCAAACGATGACATCACCCATCCGATTCCCGACCTGACCGGATATATCACCGAAGGACAGATTGTGCTGGACCGGGAAATGCATCATCTGGGAATCTATCCACCAATCGGTGTCTTGCCTTCTTTGTCTAGGCTTATGAAAGACGGAATCGGGGCTGGATACACCAGAGAAGACCATCAGTCTTTGATGAACCAATTGTTCGCATCATATGCCAAAGTTCAGGACGCTAGAAGTCTGGCTGCAGTCATCGGTGAAGACGAATTAAGCGATATCGACAAGAAATATATCGAGTTCGGCAGATTTTTCGAAGCCAATTTTTTATCCCAAAGCATCGAGGAGAATCGCAGTATCGTAACAACTTTGGATCTGGGATGGTTACTTCTGTCATTGTTGCCAAAAGAAGAACTTGATCGTACAGATGAAGGATATCTAGATCAATACTACAATCCACTTGGCGCAAAGAAATATTTTAAAATCAAAGACAAGTCAATCATCAAAGAACTTGACCAGACGGATGAGGTTTAATCATGGCTGCTAAGCAAGTATTTCCTACCAAAGGCAATCTGCTCGCAATCAAGAAGTCGAACACGCTGGCGCATCTAGGCTACGAATTGATGGACAGGAAAAGAAACATCCTGATCAGGGAAATGATGATGCTAATTGAAAGCGTGAAATCACTACGGGATGAAATAACCAATATATTTCAAAAAGCATATCAAGCTTTGCAGGAAGCCAATATCACGCTTGGTGTCGTAAACGACATCGCTTTGGCAATTCCAATTGACGATGGATTGGAAATAACCTATCGAAGCGTAATGGGAGTGGATATTCCCAAATTGAGTTATAAAGCAAAGCCAGTGAAACTAAGTTATGGAATTGCCAGTACGAACACCAAATTCGACTATGCCTATAAGAATTTTTTGAAGGTACGCGATCTGACAATCAAACTCGCGGAGATTGACAATGCTGCATACAGACTCGCATTCGCAATCAAAAAGACACAAAAACGGGCAAATGCACTGAAAAACATCGTTATTCCCGATTTTGAGAGCAACATCAAATTCATTGCCGAATCCCTTGAGGAAAAAGAACGGGAAGAATTCTCTCGCTTGAAAATTATTAAAAATAAAAAGTATCAATAAAGGACTGCAAAACAGTCCTTTTTCCAAACGGCAATCTGAAAAAAATCTTGACTATTCAGGTAAGATGATGAATAATATTAGATAGACTCTTAGGGGTGTGGTGTCAACGGTAGCACGGCAGTCTCCAAAACTGTTTGTACGGGTTCAAATCCTGTCACCCCTGCCACTAAAATTTCACGCTCGATTTCAAACTTGAACTCGAGTTTTTTTATTGCCACTAAAATATAATAACAATAAATTATCTATTTCAAGACGATTTTTATTTTGAATCATCCCTTTTGATTTTTTGTTTTTTTACTCTCTTCCATTTCTGCATTTTTTTAGTATAATGATAATAGCGAAACATAGTTCAGACATTTTTACGGAGGGATTTTTATGAAAACAAGTCACAGAATAAAAGAAATGCGCGGCGCAGATGAATTACAAGACAAAGTAATCGAAGAAGTTTTGGAAGCCTACTATTTTTTCAGAAGACCAGACGAAGTGGAAACAATCAAAGCGACACTTGCCATTATCAATGAATATAAAGATATGACTAGTGTGTTTTGTGCCAATTGTACCAAAAGCCACTATTGCGACGACTGTTTTCCAATGAAAAAACGAGAGGTTTTCGACAAAATCGAGACGCTTTTGAACAATCAGTTGGAAAACCTTCCAGAACTCTACAAGTAATCACTACACTTTAAGGGAAGTCAAGTTGTTTGGCTTCCTTTTTCTATATATTCAACCATGAGGCCATTATTTACACAAGGATTCAAAATGGGATTTTATCTTCTTTATTTTTTATTCATATATGATATAATAATATAGACTGTAAATGATTTGAACGAGAGGAGATCAACAAAATGAACGAATATTTAGCTCAAAATTTAAAAAACGTCATTATATTGGGCCACTTAGGAAGCGGAAAAACGTCCTTGACCGAATCCTTGGCCTTTGTATCAGGGCGCATTGAAAAAAAGGGCGAGGTAGAAAAAAAATCTACTATTTCTGACTATACGCCCGAAGAACAGGCAAAACAAAACTCCTTATCTACTAGTATTGTGCCTGTGGAATTCAAAAACTGCAAAATAAATTTCCTTGACGCCCCGGGCGCCGACGAAATGATTGGCGATATTTCCTATGCGCTAAGAGCTGCATCTGGAGCCATATTGGTTTTAGATGCGACAAAAGGCGTGGAAATAGGCGCTGAAAAAATGTGGAGAGAAATCAGAAATAGAAATCTACCCGCTATCATCTTTATCAACAAGATGGACAAAGACAATGTTAAATTTGACGAGGTTCTGGCCTCGATTCAAAACAGACTAGGAAAACAAGCAGTGCCTTTTTGCTTGCCGATTGGTAAAAAGGAAGAGTTCAGCGGTTTTGCGGACATAGTTGAACTAAAAGCAAGAATCTATGATGGAAGCACTTGTGTAGACGGGGATATCTATCCTGACAAAATGGAGAAGATTCAAAGTCTGCGCCAGGAACTTGTGGAAACAGTCGCAGGAGCTGATGAAGAATTATTGGAAAAATATTTTAACGGCGAAGAACTAACCATGGAAGAAATCAAGAAGGGATTGCACCTATCTGTTCTTTCAGGAGAAGCCGTTCCTGTTATGGTCGGATCCGCAACTAAGGATGTCGGACCTCTGACTCTACTTTACATGATCAAAGAGTATTTTCCATCAATTTCGGAAATGCCAGCATCAAAAGGGATAAAACCGGGAAGCGAAGATTCAATCGAAAGAAAATTTGATGACAACCAACCATTTTCTGCCTACATTTTCAAAACTTTGATTGATCCATTTGTTGGAACAATCAACTTGATGCAAGTTAAATCAGGAACAATCAAAAAAGATCAGGAAGTATTTGTTTCCTCAATGAGTGAAACTAAAAAAGTGGGACAATTATTCTATCTGAGTGGAAAAACCTCCATTCCGACAGATATCGTCCATGCAGGCGATATCTGTGCGATTGCCAAGACCGAAGGGGTCACTACCGATTCGACCATCTCTGACAAGAAAGCTCCGATTGTATATCCAACCACAAAAACGCCATCGCCAACGATGTATGTAGCTGTTCATCCGAAAAACAAAGCGGACGAAGATAAATTGTCAAACGCCTTGCAAAAACTTCAGTTAGAAGACAATACTTTTGAAATCAGAAGAAACAAGGAAACAAGTCAACTTTTGATTGGCGGACAAGGCATAATCCATCTAGGATACATCATTGACAAGATGAGAAACATGTTTAAAGTCGATTTGGAAACCCAAGATCAACAAATCGTTTATCGCGAAACTATCAAAGCCGTTGCGACTGCAGAAGGCAGGTATGTCAAGCAATCAGGCGGATCAGGATATTACGGCGTTGTTGTAATGAGATTCGAGCCGTTAGCCGACAAAGATTACGAATTCGACGAAGAAGTATTCGGCGGAGCCGTTCCAAGAAACTATTACCCCGCTGTCGATAAGGGCTTGCAGGAGACTTTGGAACACGGAATACTTGCGGGATTTCCAGTAATCGGCGTAAAAGGAATTCTGACAGATGGAAAATACCATCCAGTCGATTCCAATGAATTAGCATTCAAAATGGCTGCTTCCATAGCTTTCAAAGAAGCTTGCAAACAGGCAAAACCAACCATTCTTGAACCAATTCATAAGATTGTCGTAACGGTAAAAGATGAGTATATGGGCGATGTCCTTGGGGATGTCAATAAAAGAAGAGGCCGCGTTATGGGAATGGAACCAGCAGAAGATGGATATCAAAAAATCGTTGCTGAAGTACCTGAGGCGGAAATTACTAAATACACAATCGATTTAAAAGCCATGACCCAAGGGTCAGGAACATTTACTCGCGAATTTGTCAAATACGAGGAAGTTCCTGGAAACTTGGTTCCAAAAATAATTGAGGATCATAAAAAGACTAATTAATACTAAGCGACCTGAAGGTCGCTTTTTTAATGATGTTTTTGTGTTCTTCTTGACACACAATTCAGATTTTGATAAAGTATTATGTGTGATTGAGTAGTTGAATAAAAACCTAGTGCTTTCGAAATTCTATAAGGAGAAGAATATGGAAAAAATTGGATTGTTGCTTGATAGTACTACCCTTACCAGGGGCGATATAATTAAGTACCCTTTTGTCAAAATCGCTCCACTGGTTGTCAATATCGATGGAGTAATTTTTTCGGAATTAGAACTATCAACAGAAGACATGACGCATTATTTGCACAACGCAAAGAAAATGACGACCAGTCAACCGTCGCCCGGAGAATTTTTACGTATTTATGAAGAATATTATAAAGAAGGATATACACATATATTAGTAATTACTCTTTCAGAAAAGATAAGTGGCACTTTTCAATCCGCTATGATTGCGAAGACAATGATTGAATTTCCTTTGGAAATCAGTATTCATTCCCCAAAAATTGCATCATTCGGAGTTGCCAATGGCATCCCGATCTTGGCAAAAATGATTGAAAAGAATCAGCTGTTCGATAAGCTGGTGGATAGATACCACATATTATACAAAGACGCTTCTGTCATGTTCACGTTATCCGATTTAATGCATCTTTTCAGAGGCGGAAGACTGAGCAGAGTACAAGCTTTGCTTGGCACAGTATTGAGAATCAAACCAATCGTGGAGATGATCGACGGCAAACTACAATTGACCAAAAAAGAAAGAACCAATATCGCCTGTTATGACTATTTTATGGGTGTGATTGACAATTACGCGCAGAAGTATGAAAAAGTATACTTAGATATCATCCAACTAAACCGTCCAGAATGGGCAGAAAAGATGAAAAAAGAAATCGAAACAAAATATCCAAAAATGAAGATTCATTTGACAGATTACGTAAGTCCCGTGTTCTTTGTTCACCTAGGAGATCAGGGATTTGGAATTGCTGTTTTGGCTGAATAACGATAAAAAAGCGGCGCAATTTGGAAATGCGTCGCTTTTTTTCATCATATGCCTGATTAAAGAAATAATGCTTGACATTTATAGGTCTATTTAGTACACTATAAATTGCGAAAAACAAGATGGCGATTGTGGCGAAGGGGTTAACGCATCGGATTGTGGCTCCGACATTCGTGGGTTCGAGTCCCATCAGTCGCCCCAAATGAATATCGTATAGAATGGGCTATGGCCAAGTGGTTAAGGCATCGGACTTTGACTCCGAGATCG
>Ga0268276_1002291_pt1 | contig 16586 bp, 13 predicted proteins | sample saktaG_4_FD_190145 | JGI IMG/M metagenome (GOLD analysis project Ga0268276, IMG submission 190145) | Saline water microbial communities from Sakinaw Lake, British Columbia, Canada - sak_2010_1_5_45m | ecosystem: Environmental > Aquatic > Non-marine Saline and Alkaline > Saline ...
AATTTATAATTTTTAATTTATAATTTTTTCTTTGTCATTCCGGAAGGCGAAGCCTATCCGGAATCCAGGAGGAAGCGGCACTAATATTAAAAAAAGAAAAAATGAAAAAAGAACATAGATATTATATTTACATATTAGCCAATAAAAAAAATGGGACATTATATATAGGAGTAACCAATAATTTATTTAACAGAATATTCCAACATAAATTAAAACAAAATAAAAATAGTTTTACAGCTAAATATAATATAAACAAATTGGTTTATTACGAAATTTATCAGTATATAGAAGATGCAATTAAAAGAGAGAAACAATTAAAGAAATGGAAAAGACAATGGAAAATAGGATTAATTGAGAAAGAAAATTTTACTTGGCGCGATTTGTTTTTAGATTAGAATTCCTACTGTTTACCCCTGGATTCCGGCTCTTCGGCCGGAATGACAAAAGGAAAAGACCAGGGTATGACAAGAGAGAAGAAAGTACCAGTTTGAAAAATTGAAAATTGTTTAGAAATTGAAAATTGAGAATTGAAAATTAATTTAAGGTCTATAATTATGCAGTATGACTTAGAAGAGAGAACGAAATTATTTAGCAAAAGGACAATTTGTTTATTAACAAAAATAAAAAGAAATATAATTAATGAAAGCATGATAAGACAATTAATCAGACCAGCCACTAGTGTTGGCGCTAACTGCCGAGAGGCTAATGGTGCGGTCTCAAAAAAAGATTTTAAAAATAAAATATATATTTGCAGAAAAGAAATTCAAGAAACTGAGTATTGGCTGGAGCTAATAGCTGAAACTAATAAGGAAGAAATAAAAGAATTGAGATTATTATGGAAAGAAGCTCATGAATTAACGCTTATTTTTAATAAGATAAGCACTAGTTTAAAAAATTAAAAATTAAGTCATTGTTTGGAAATTGAAAATTAGAAATTGGAAATTAAGGAAGATAAAATAAATGGCAGTATTGCGAAATAGAAAAAGGTGAAGTAATAGATAATAGTTTAACAGCAATTCATTTGGCAATATAGATATTTTTTAGTATAATAAATAAAGGATAGTCATTATAATTAATTACAATAATTTACTATTAATTACCATTAATTACATTTTTTAAGAAAGTAACTTGTGGTAAATTATTGTAATTTGGATATTAATTTATGCGTAGTAATATTATTACCGGCTTGGATATCGGTTCAACCGCCATCAGGCTGGTGGCCGGCCAGATTACCGGCGAAGGCGGCAAAAAAAGTTTGCGGATTATCGGCGCGACTTCGGTTTTAGCCGCCGGGATAAATAAAGGAATAATATCAAGCATTGAAGACGCCACTTCTTCTATTTCCGCCTGCCGGGAAAAGGCCGAGCGTTTAATTGGCGCGCCGATAAGCAAAATTTGGGTGAGTATTAATGACCCGAATATAAAATGCCAGCGCAGCCAAGGCATAGTGGCGGTCGGTAAAAGCGACGGAGAGATAAGCAGCGATGATGTTGACCGGGCGATTGAGGCGGCTCGGGCGTTGTCGGTTCCGCCCAATTATGAAATACTCCATGTTATTCCGATCAAGTTTGCCGTGGACAGCCAGGAAGATATAAAAGACCCGATTGGAATGAGCGGTATCCGACTTGAAGTTGAAACTTTAATTATTCAGGGGCTTTCCAGTCAGATAAAAAATTTAACCAAAGCGATTTATCGGACCGGATTGGATATTGAAGATTTGGTGTTGTCTCCTTTGGCCGGGGCCGAAGCGGTTTTAAGCCAAAAACAGAAAGAACTGGGCGCGGCCCTGGTTAATATCGGCTCTTCAACCACCAGCCTGGCGGTTTATGAAGAGGGAGAGCTTTTGCATACGGCCGTAATTCCGATCGGCTCGGAGTATATTACTTCCGATATTGCCATTGGCTTAAGATGCCCGATTAATTTAGCCGAGCGGATAAAACTTGAATATGGAGATTCCCGGCCGGGGCAGTTTTCCAAAAAAGACGAAGTTGATGTTTCGGAAATAGCCCGTGAAGAAGAAATTGATGATGAAATCAATAGTGTTTCAAGAAAACATGTGGCCGAGATTATTGAAGCGCGGGTGGAAGAAATTTTTGAAAAAGTTGACGATGAACTAAAAAAAGTTGAACGTTCGGGTATGTTGCCGGCCGGTATTTTTTTAGTTGGCGGCGGAGTGCGGTTGGCCGGCCTGATTGATACCGCCAAGTCAAAATTGAGGCTGCCGGTCGCAATCGGCGTTGTAAAAAATATTGATAGCGTGATTGACAAAATAAAACAGCCGGAATATTTAACTTCGTTGGGATTGGTTATTTGGGGTTATAATTTATATTTATCAAATGCAAAAACACTGGGCTGGCCCGGCGGCGAAGTGGTTGATAAGACGGTTGAAAAAATGAAAAAATGGTTTTCTTCATTAATGCCATAGTGAAATACTCAATACCTAATATTCAACATCCATTAAATATTCAACAAGTTAACAACCAATATGAATAGTTTTGATTTAGAAGAAAGGACGGCCGTATTTGCTGAGAATATTATTAATTTATGTAAAAGAATAAAGATTACCCCAATGAATATGAGAGTAATATCTCAATTAATTGGATCAGGCGGATCTATAGGAGCTAATTATTGTGAAGCAAGCGAGGCGGAAAGTAAAAAAGATTTTATTCATAAAATGAGCATTGCCAAGAAGGAGATAAAAGAAACAAAACATTGGCTTAGATTATTAGCTAAAATAAATCCGGAAGAAATACACAATATTAGATTGTTTTGGAAAGAAGCACAAGAATTATTATTAATATTTTCAAAATCAATAAAGACAAGCAGTAAAAAAGATAATTGAATATTCAAAATACATTCAATTTTGCAACAAACTAATATTAATTGAATATTGAAATATTTGAGAATTGAATGAATATTGATTGTTGAATATTGAATGTTTGGTGGGCTGTACAAATTATTTATACACTAAAAAACAAGGGGTATTGCAATTTTTTTTATTATAATATAGAATAAAATTAGTGTTATTTCCCCGCGGGAAAGTCCGCTTCTGCGGCGGGCGCATCCGAATTTAGTATTATCCCGCCAAGGTGGAAATATTTGAATTAAACTTTTAACTTTTAATTTTATACTTTAAACTAAAAACATATGCCAGAAGTAAAGCCGGCGGCTGAAACATTTGCAAAAATTAAGGTTATTGGCGTGGGCGGCTCCGGAGGAAGCGCTATAAATCGCATGGTGGATACCGATGTTAAAGGAGTTGAATTTATTGCCATTAATACTGATGTTCAGGCGCTTCATTATAATAAGGCGGCCAAAAAACTTCATATTGGAAAAACAGTAACGCGCGGATTGGGCGCCGGCATGAATCCTGAATTGGGAAAGCAGGCGGCCGAGGAATCGCAGAATGAAATAAGAGAGGTTTTAAAAGATGCCGATATGGTATTTATAACCTGCGGCATGGGCGGAGGCACGGGCACGGGCGCTTCTCCGATAGTGGCGGAAATCGCCAGGGATCTCGGCGCCTTGACAGTAGCGGTTGTTACCAAGCCTTTTTCTTTTGAAGGCGGACAGAGAAAAAATATAGCCGAGCGGGGGTTTACTGATTTGGCCGATAAGGTGGATACTATAATTACTATTTCAAATGATAAATTATTGCAGGTAATTGATAAAAAGACATCTCTTTTAGAGGCGTTCATATTGGCGGATGATATTTTAAGACAGGGCGTGCAGGGAATTTCCGAAATAATTACCGTCCCCGGAATTATTAACGCCGATTTTGCGGATGTTAAGGCGGTTATGGCCAATGCCGGTTCGGCTTTAATGGGGATCGGACAGGCCAGCGGAGAAAATAAAGCGATTGAAGCCGCTAAGGCGGCCATAAGTTCTCCTTTGCTTGACATGTCCATCGAGGGGGCCAGAGGAGTTGTGTTTACCGTTACCGGCGGTCCTAATTTAAGCATGAATGAGGTTAATGAAGCCGCCAAGGTTATTACGGCTTCGGCCGATGAGGACGCCAAGATTATTTTTGGCGCTGTTATCAACGATAAAATGAAGGACGAAATAAAGATTACGGTTGTAGCCACCGGTTTTGACGGGCGTGGAGGAGAAACTATTAAAACCGCCGGAACCGACAGAGCCTATACCCCTAATATATTTATTAAAGAAGAGGAAAAGAAAGATTTGGCCGCTCAGGCGGAAGAAAAAGACATACAAAGAAAGAAAAGTAAAATTTCTTCATTAAGAGCCGCTCAGGCCGAGCCAGCCAGTAAGAAAACATCAGTTACTGACGCGGAAGATGATAATGAATATGGAATTCCGGCTTTTATTCGGAAGAAGATGATGTAGTTATTAACGCGCATACTATCACCGCCGTGGGCGGGATACCGTCTTTATAAAACAGATTTAGGTTACGGGACAAATTGCGCTCATCCGAATTTAAATAATTAACAAATAGGAAAGCGAGGTTAAAAAGACCTTGCTTTTTGTTTTACCTGGATTGTTGAAAGCGCTGAAAAGTACAGGGGGGTGCCAGAGAATCCCGTTCCCCCTACTGTCATTGCGAGGAGCGAAGCGACGCGGCAATCCCGTTGTAAACGCGCAGATTGATGATTATTCACGGACGTTCTACTCTTCTCGGGATTGCCACGTCCCCCGACGTTACGTCGGGGTCCTCGCAATGACAGTAATTAAAGAAACTCAGTTTCGGGTACCCGAAACTGAGTTTCATGGCAAGATATCCACTTATCCACAGCTTAAAATATAAAAATTTAAATTTTTATAGTAGCCTTTATTTGTGTTCAAATTAAATTATACTAAAATTAGATAAGATTATAAGTATTGACAAAGCCATTGGTTGTGTTATACTATTAAGTAGATGCACAATATATAGTGGTTAATAATAAAAAGGAAGCACAAAATGTAGTTAAATGTTTTTTGGAAGGCAAACCTTAAACACCTGACGATCATTAAAGAAAAAGAAGTGCGCATATTAAACAGGTGTTTTTTTGTTGGTAAAAATAGTTTTATAAAATAATCAATAATCAATAACCAATACTTAACATTCATTTAATATTCATTTATCCCGCAACCCCGCGGGAATGAATTAACATTTAATTGAATATTGGAATATTGAGAATTGAATGAATGTTGGATGTTGAATATCGCATTATTATTATGAAATGTCCAATTTGCTATTATCAAGACACTAAAGTGATTGATTCTCGCGCCGCCACCGACGGATTATCCATCAGAAGGCGCCGTGAGTGTTTAAAATGCGGTTTTCGGTTTTCCACTTATGAAGAAATAGAAATTTTGGATTTAATGATAGTAAAAAAAGATGGCCGGAAAGAATCTTATAATCGGGAAAAGCTGGTCAAAGGGCTTAAAAAAGCCTTTGAAAAGAGGCCGATAACCGAAGATAGATTTAAAAAATTAATTCATTCAATTGAGCGCGATTTGCAGAAAATTCGCAAGAGCGAAATTACTTCAAGACAGGTTGGCCAGATAATAATGAAGCATTTGAAAAAAACGGACCAGGTTGCCTATATTCGTTTTGCCAGTGTTTATGAATCATTTAAGAATGCCCAGGAATTTAGATTGGAATTAAATAAGTTGTTTAAAGGCCGGCGCAAAAAGAGTGTTGTAAAGAAAAAATAATGAAGTCCATTGCAAATACACAAATTTTATTACAAATATCACAAATTTTAATAAAACATTTAATTTAATTAATATTTGTGATATTTGTCTGCCCGACCGGCTGACGCAGCCAGGCGGGCGGGTAGCTGATTTGTAGATTTGTATTAAATTTATGTCGGAAGCAATAACTAAAATTAGAAAGAGGTCGGGAGAAATAATGGATTTTGATAAGGGAAAAATTGTTAATGCTATCAGGGGCGCGGCTGAAGCGGTCAGTATATTGGATGAAGATTTGGTTAGCGCGCTCAGCAATGAAGTTTGCGATATTTTAAATAAAAAATTTCATTCCCGAAGCATTCCGGCGGTAGAGGAAATTCAGGACATTGTTGAGGAAGTTTTAATTAAAAACAGAAGAATTAAAATTGCCAAGGCTTATATTTTATACCGGGATCAGCGCGCTCGTTTGCGCGATATGAAGCTAATGATAAATTCCAATGATTTGATGGAAGAATATTTAAAGCAGTCAGATTGGAGAGTAAAAGAAAATTCAAATATGAGTTACAGCTTGCAAGGACTTAATAATCATTTGGCCTCGGCTATTTCATCAAATTATTGGCTTAATAAGGTATATGCCGCCCGGATTAGAGACGCTCACCGGGAAGGGGATTTGCATATACATGATCTGCAGCTTTTAGCTCCTTATTGCGCCGGTTGGGATTTAAAAGATTTATTAATGCAGGGCTTTAGGGGGGTGAGCGGCAAAATAGAATCCAAGCCGGCCAAGCATTTTCGCACCGCCCTGGGGCAAATAATTAATTTCTTTTATACTTTGCAGGGCGAAGTGGCCGGAGCCGAAGCTTTTTCAAATTTTGATACCTATTTAGCTCCTTTTATAAGGTACGACAAACTTGATTATGACAATGTTAAACAGAGTTTGCAGGAATTTTTGTTTAATATAAACGTTCCTACCCGGGTAGGATTTCAGACGCCTTTTACAAATATAACAATGGACTTGGTTCCTCCCCGGACAGTGGGAGAAGAGAATGTGATTGTCGGCGGCCAGATTAAAAAGGAAAAATATAAAGATTTTCAGAAAGAAATTGATATATTGAATATTGCTTTTGCCGAATTAATGATGGAAGGCGATGCTAAGGGTCGGGTTTTTACTTTTCCGATCCCAACTTATAATCTTACGGAAAATTTTTTATGGGATTCCGAGGTAGCCAATAAGGTTTTTGAGATGACTGCCAAGTATGGGATTCCTTATTTTTCAAATTTTATCAATTCGGATATGGACCCGGAAGATGCCAGGAGCATGTGTTGCCGTTTGCGGCTGGATAACCGTGAATTAAAAAAGCGGGGCGGCGGTTTGTTCGGCGCCAATCCTTTAACCGGCAGCATCGGGGTGGTAACAATTAATTTACCGCGGCTTGGTTATTTATCAAAAAATCGCGAGGAATTTTTTACCCGTTTGTCCGATTTAATGCAAATAGCCCATGAGAGTCTGGAAACAAAAAGAAAAATTTTGGAGGATTTTACCGACGGCGGATTATATCCTTACGCCCGCCATTATTTGGAAGGAATTAAAAAAAGATTTGGCGGCTATTGGAATAATCATTTTTCAACTATTGGTATTATCGGCATGAACGAAGCTTTGCTTAATGCTTCTTTTATTAGAAACAATATTGCTTCGGTCGAGGGGAAAAAATTCGCTCTGGAAGTTATGGATTATATGCGGGAACGAATAATGGATTATCAGAATAAAACCAACTGTTTATATAATTTAGAAGCCACTCCGGCCGAAGGGACATCAAGGCGCTTATCAAGGATTGATAAGGATAAATATCCCGATTTAATAGTCGCCAACGAAGAGGCGGTTAGGGCGGATAAAGCTTCGCCTTATTATACAAATTCATCTCAGTTGCCGGTTAATTATACCGATGATTTATTTGAAGCTCTGGATTTACAGGACAATATACAAATAAAGTATACGGGCGGAACAGTCTTTCATTCATTCATCGGCGAGTCTATGCCGTCGGTTGAATCGGTAAAAAAAATTATTAAAAAAATTGCCAATAATTATCGTCTGCCATACTTTACCATAACGCCCACCTTTTCAATTTGCCCGAAGCACGGCTATATAGCGGGTGAACACCAGTATTGTCCGAAATGCGACGAGGAAAACGGATATGGCGGCGATAATCAGCCAGGGGCTAAGGTGGTGGCGTCAGACAAAAGTCATATTAATAATGTTGAGCCCGGGGAAAAGGCGGATAATTTGGAAAGAAATATTATAGACGCAATTGCTTGAATATTGTTAAATTGCTGAATTGCTGAATTGTTTTTTGGTTAACAATTTAACAATTTAACAATTTAACTATTTAAATTATGAGCCCAATTAAAACAAAAAGACAAGAGTGTGAAATTTATAGCCGGGTAACAGGTTATTTGCGTCCGGTTAAGCAGTGGAACGACGGTAAGCAGGCGGAATTTTTTAATCGAAAAATGTTTGTAATTAAGTAATAATTTAATTGGGATTAGTTGAATAGTTGAATAGTTAGTTAATTAAACTTAAATAGACAACTAATTAACTAATTAGCCAATTAACTAATCTCAATTATGTTAATAGGCGGTTTGCAAAAATTCAGCTTATTGGATTATCCGGATCATATATCAGCTATTGTATTTGTGAAAGGATGCAATTTTCGCTGCCGTTTTTGTTATAACCCCATGCTTGTCTGGCCTGAAACAGAGGTCGGCAAGTTCAAAAATAATTTTGCGCCGGGAAGCAAAGGCGCGAAAGAAAAGGGTCATTCTTTAATTAAAGAGGGTGATCTTTTTCGTTTTTTTAAAGAGAGGCGGGGCAAATTAGAGGCAATTGTAATTACCGGTGGGGAGCCGACTATATACCGTGATTTACCTGATTTTATGGAAAGAATTAAAAAAATAGGGTATTTAATTAAATTAGATACTAACGGAACTAATCCGGAAATGATAAAGGAATTAATAGAGAATAAATTAATTAATTATATTGCCATGGATATAAAAGCGCCGGCGGAAAAGTATTTAAAAGTTGTTGGAGTTAAGGCGGATTTTAAAAAAATTTTAGAAAGTGTTAAAATAATAATGAAAGGCGGGATTCCTTATGAGTTTAGAACAACCGTGGTGCCGGGACAAATAGACAAAGAAGATATTAAAAAAATGGGAAAATTAATTGATAAATCAGACGTTTGGTATTTACAGAAATTTAAAACCGATACGGAATTAGTAGATAATAATTTAAAGAAAGAGAGGCAATTTACTGACAAGGAAATGAAAGAGATGCGTGCTATTGGAAAGAAATATGCGAAGAGATGCGTAGTAAGGTAATAGCTACGAATACGCAAATCAATTACGAATTATCACCGCCCTGGCCACCGCATTCTGCGGGGTCACGCCAGAGGCGACGACGGGATCCCGCCCACAATAAATTTTATAATAAAGTGGCGGGACGAATTATTTTATGAAAGAAAATATTGTTCGTGATAAAAGTTTTAAATTTGCAATAAGAATTATTAATTTCTATAAATATTTAACAATAAAAAAAGAGTATATTATTTCAAGGTAATTATTAAGAAGCGGAACATCAATCGGCGCAAATATTGAAGAGGCTTTAGGAGGACAAACTGAAAAAGATTTTATTTATAAATTATCTGTTGTTTACAAAGAAGCAAGAGAAACAAAATATTGGACTAAACTTTTAAAAGAAACTAATTATATTAATAAAACCGAATTTCTATCAATATATAAAGATTGTGATGAATTAGGCAAAATAATTGGAAAAATCCAAATTACTATGAAAAATAAAATTTATAAATAATAATTCGTAATTTTTAATTTGTAATTCGTAATTAATAATATGGAAGACGAAATTAAAAAACTTTTGGAAAAAAATTTGGAGCTTAACCAGGAAATTTTTAAAATGGTTAAAAGCATTAAAATTTATGTAATTACGCAGAGAATCTGGTTTGTTTTAAAAATTTTAATTATTGTTGTCCCAATTACTTTAGGCATTATTTATTTACCGCCGCTTTTAAAAGATGTGGTTGGCAAATATCAGCAGTTATTAGGTTTGGGCAGCGGGGGTTTAAATTTTGAAAATTTATTGAAAGGAAGCGACTCGGATGTTAAAAAAATTAATACAGACAGCCTTCCTTAGAATTTTAAAAATTATATTAAATAGTTTTTAGGTGTTAGTTAAGATGTCAAAAGTAAGAAATAAATTAACTGATTTTCAAAAGTTGGTTTTAGAAAAAATAAAAGATATTCCCAAAGGCAGAGTGGCGGCTTACGTCGGGATAGCGCGCAGTCTCGGGAGTCCGGGCTGCCCGGGCCGTGGGTAATGCTTTGGGAAAAAATCCTTGGGCGCCCAAGGTGCCTTGCCATAGAGTAGTAAAAAATAACGGTCGGGTCGGTGGTTATGCCAATGGAATTGATAAAAAAATAAAGCGGTTGCGCAGCGAGAGAATTGAAATAAAAAAAGGCAGGGTGATAAATTTCAGCAAAATAATTTATAGATTTTAATGTTATCCCGCCCCTCGCGAGGGGCGGGACGGGACACGCGAATAACGCCCCGCGGTGTAGTAATTCATATTTTACTTAAAATAAACAAGCGAATATATCGGGTTGTTTTTTATTTGAAAAAATAAATAAAGAGCGTATAATATAATAATATTAGGACTTACGCGTTTGAATAAAATCAGAGATTTGTTTTTATCTAAACAGTTGCCCAAAAATTACAATAATCTTCCACAAATTAACAAATCAGCTACCCGCCCGCTTGGCTGCGTCAGCCGGTCGGGCAGGCAAATATCACAAATATTAGCCAAAAAGTTTTGATTAGTATTTGTAGATTTGCTGGGGAAAATTTAAAAATATTAGGTAGAATTTTTAAAAAGAAGAAATGAAGAAATAATAATTTATTTAAATGCGTATATCTTAAATATATGATTAAACAATGGTAGAATTATTATATTTATTTACCGCAATTTATTATAAGTTACTTTTAAAATTTAATTAATTTAAATTTATTATAAATAATGATAATTTATTGTGATTATCATTTGTTAGAATAAAAATATATGGACACTAATTTTAAAAAATCATTTATTACAATTTTAATTACAGCGATTATTGTCAGTTCGGTTTTTGGCGGAGTAATGGGTTTTTGGGCCGGTAATTTGGCCGGCGGAGATTTTATTTTAAGCCAATGGGTTAAGCAATTGCTTCAGGGGCAGAGTTTTAGGTTTGGCGAGGATAAAATGGGCGATTTAGAAGGAAAAAAAGTGATAAAAATTGACGAGGAGTCGGCCGTGGTCGCGGCCGTAGAGAAAGTATCGCCGGCCGTGGTAAGTATTATTGTTACCAAAGATTTGCCGGTAGTTGAACGTTATTATAGCGATTCTTTTGGTGATTCTGATTTTTTTAGGCAATTTTTCGGGGACAGTTTTGGCGATTTTTTCGGTGGCGGGGCGCCGCAATACCGGCAAAATGGCACGGCCAAACGCGAAGTGGGCGGCGGCACCGGCTTTATATTGTCGCCTGACGGTTATATTATAACCAATAAACACGTGGTGATTGATGAGGAGGCGGAATATACCGTGTTGATGAATGACGAAACAAAACATGAAGCCAAAATTTTAGCGCGCGACCAATTGAATGATATCGCGATATTAAAAATTGAAGGCAAAGATTTGCCTTGTGTGGAATTAGGCGATAGTTTGGGGCTTAAAGTGGGACAAAGCGTAATAGCTATTGGCAATGCTTTGGGCGAATTCAGAAATACGGTTTCAACCGGAGTAATATCAGGTCTTTCCCGTTCGGTTACGGCCGGAGGCGTTGGCATCGGCACGGAGCAGTTAATCGGGGTAATTCAGACCGACGCTTCCGTCAATCCGGGAAATTCAGGCGGACCGTTGTTAAATATTGCCGGCCAGGCCATTGGCATAAATACCGCCGTTGCCCAGGGGGCGGAAAATATAGGCTTTGCCATTCCGATAAATGAAGTAAAAAATGCTTTTCAAAGCGTTAAAGAGAATGGTCGGATTATTAGGCCTTGGCTGGGTATCAGGTATGCGCTGATTAATAAGGAAATTGCGGAGGCCAACAAGCTTAGCGTTGATTATGGCGCTTTAATTATTCGGGGGGAAGAACAGACCGATTTAGCTGTGATTCCCGGCTCGCCGGCCGACAAAGCCGGTCTGGAGGAAAATGATATTATTTTGGAAATTGGCGGCCAAAAAATAAACGAAGATAATCCCTTAATTAAGGCAATCAGCCGATTTAAAGTGGGAGATGAAATAGAATTAAAAATTTTACACAAAGGCGGGGAGAAAAGAGTAAAGGTGGTATTGGAGGAGATGAAGTAATTTAAGTAAACACATAGCATGCAACATGCAACAAAAAGAAAAAAGACAAAATTTTCATGAATTATTAAAATTAAAAATGGACAAATATGCCCATGAAGTATATAGAGTTACTAAAAATTTTCCCAGAGAGAAATTGTATGGAATAATATCTCAGTTAAGACGGGCAGCCATTTCGGTGATTTTGAATAATATAGAAGGTTATGCGAGAAGAAAGGGAGTTGGCTGTAAGGTATATAAGAATTTTATGGAAATATCTTTTGGTTCGTTAAAGGAAAGTAAATATTTATTGCATTTTTTCATGGTTGAAAGTTATTTATTAAAAGAGGATTATAAAAAATTAATTAAATTAGCTGATGAAATTGGCGCCATGCTTTATAAAACAATTAATTATTAGCTTTGTTGCAGGTTGCCTGTTTCAAGTTGTATGCTTGAATCCATTATTTTAGGAACAATTCAGGGTATAGCCGAATGGCTGCCGGTTTCTAGCGAAGGCTTGATTTTTTTCGTAAAAACCAATTTTTTTAATAATAATGAAAGTATCAGTCAGATAACCCATTTGGCCCTTTGGCTTCATTTAGGCACTTTTTTCGCCGCTTTAATTTTTTTCAGAAAAGATGTAGTTCGTCTGACAAAATTTTTATTTCAATTTAAAAAAGCGGAGGAAGGAGAGCAAAAGATGTTGATTTTTTTGATTGTGGCTACGGCCATAAGCGGTTTGCTCGGGCTGTTCATTTTATTTTTAATTAATAAATATGGAAACAATTTAAATATTACGGCTAATTTTATAAATTTAGCCGTGGGTTTGTTGCTTTTAATAACGGCCGGATTGCAATTTAGGGCTAAGAACGATGGTTTGCGCGGCGCCAAGGAATTAAGAAACAGCGACAGTATTATTTTGGGAATAACCCAGGGTTTGGCCAGTCTGCCCGGATTGTCCCGTTCCGGCTTAACGATTTCCGCTATGCTTATTAGAAAAATTGATAACACCCTGACCTTAAAATTGAGTTTTTTAATGAGTTTGCCGATTGTTTTGGGCGGAAATATTGTTTTAAATTTGGATAAATTTGCTTTAAATTTGGAAAGTGTGGTTGGGGTTTTAGCTTCATTTATTTTTGGCTATATAACAATTGGCGCTTTATTAAAAATAGCCAAGAAAATTAATTTTGGCTGGTTTGTTTTGGGGTTTGGCGTATTAATGATAGCAACTGTGTTTTTGTAATTATCCGGATTTTTAATTATTTTGCGAGTTCCAATTTTTTTTAAGGGAGATTGGAATTTTTTATTTATGTGATTTGCCAAGCCGATGGTAATATACTATATTAGAATTAGTTGAAGTTTTTACGAATTACGGACATTTTATAAATATACTAATTGTTTAATTGTAAATTGTAGTAATTTATATTTGTATTTATTTGTCCCGCCACTTTATTATATTTACTATGGGCGGGATCCCGCCGTCGCCTCTGGCGTGACCCCGCAGAATGCGGTGGCCGAGGCGGTGATAATTTGTAGTTATTATGAATTTTGTCCATCTTCACAACCATACCCACTATTCTCTTCTGGACGGACTTACCAAAATTGATGAGTTTATCGCCGCCGCTAAAGATGACGGGCAGGAAGCCTTGGCTATTACTGACCACGGGGTTATGTATGGCGCGGTTGAATTTTTCCAAAAATGCAAACAAGCTGAGATTAAGCCGATTATTGGTCTTGAAGCTTATTTGGCGCCCGGTTCAAGATTTGATAAAATTGCTAAATCCGACGAAAAAAATTATCATCTTTTATTGTTGGCTAAAAATAATGAGGGTTATAAAAATTTAATTAAATTAACCACCATTGCCCATTTGGAAGGATTTTATTATAAGCCGAGAATAGATTGGGAGGTATTGCAAAAATACCACCGCGGCCTGATTGCTTCTACCGCCTGTTTGACCGGCGAGATTCCGAGATTAATTTTGGCGGGAAAATTGGACAAAGCCAGCCAAAGAATTTTAAAATATAATGAACTTTTCGGCCAAGGGAATTTTTATTTGGAATTAATGGACCATCCGGAACTGGAGGATTACAAAAAAGTTAATGACCAGCTGATAAAATTTTCGCGCGAATTAAATATTCCGTTGATAGCCACCAATGATATTCATTATTTAAAAAAAGAAGATGATGAGGCGCAGGATATTCTTCTTTGTCTTCAGAGCAAAAAAAAGAAGGGAGATTCCGACAGAATGAAAATGATGGGCAAAGGAGACTATTCAATGCGCAGCCGGCAGGAGATGGCAAAAGCATTTGCTCATGTTCCGGAAGCTATAGAAAATACGGTTAAAATTGCTGAAAAATGCGATCTTAAATTAGAACTGGGAAATATCCAGCTGCCCTTTTTTGCTGTTCCCGAGGGTTATGATGGCAATACTTATTTGAAAAAATTGTGTTGCGAGGGTCTGGTTAAGCGCTATGGAGTTGATTATAAAAGTGTAGCTGTGAAGATAAAAGAGAGAATGGATTATGAATTGTCGGTTATCGCCAAGATGGGCTGGCCCTCTTATTTTTTAATTGTGGCTGATTTTGTTGGCTGGGCAAAAAATAATAAGATTATAGTCGGCCCGGGACGCGGCAGCGCGGCCGGTTCGTTGGTTTGTTATTTAACCGGGATTACCAATATAGACCCTTTAAAATATAATTTAATATTTGAAAGATTTTTAAACCCGGAACGGATTTCTATGCCTGATATTGATTTGGATTTTGCCGATACCAGACGCGAGGAAGTTATACGTTATGTTGAAAAAAAATACGGGAAAAATCACGTTGCCCAGATTATTACTTTCGGAACAATGGCCGCTCGGGCCGCGGTCCGCGATGTCGGCCGCGTGCTTGATTATCCGTACGATTATTGCGATAAATTGGCAAAAATGATTCCGATGTTTTCCAAAATTGACCAGGCCTTGAAAAATGTCGGCGAGTTAAAAGAAATTTATAAAGAAGAAGCGGCTCAAAAAATTATTAATTATGCCAAAAAACTTGAGGGGGTGGCCAGGCATGCCTCTACTCACGCCTGTGGTGTGCTTATTACAAAAAAACCTTTGACCGAGTATGTTCCTCTGCAATATGCCTCTTCGTCGGACAGAAGCATTGTTTCGCAGTATTCCCTTCACCCAATTGAAGATTTAGGACTTTTAAAAATGGATTTTTTAGGATTAAAGAATCTGACCATTATTGAGTCAGCCATAAAAATAATTAAAAATACGCGCGGCCTTGATATAGACATAGATAATATACCGCTTAATGACAAAAAAACTTATGAATTATTTAAAGCCGGCGAAACCACCGGCATATTTCAACTTGAATCTTCCGGCATGAAGCGATATTTGCGCGAATTAAAGCCGACTGAATTTGAAGATATTATTGCCATGGTATCATTATACCGGCCCGGTCCGATGGAATGGATTCCTGATTATATTGCCGGCAAGCAGAAAAAAAAGAAAGTTTTTTACCTTCATCAAAAATTAGAGCCAATTTTAGCCAAAACATACGGCGTAGCCATCTATCAGGAGCAGGTTATGCAAATTGCCAGAGATTTGGCCGGTTTTACCATGGGGGAAGCGGATGTTTTAAGAAAAGCGGTTGGGAAAAAAATTCCTGAATTATTGGCCAAACAGAAAGAAAAATTTATTGACGGCTGTGTAAAGAATAGCATTGCCGAAGAATTGGCCAAAAAGATTTTTTCATTTATTGAGCCCTTTGCCGGCTACGGCTTTAACCGGAGCCATGCCGCCTGCTACGCTTTAATCGGATGCCAAACCGCTTATTTAAAAGCGCATTGGCCGACAGAATTTATGGCCGCGCTCTTAACTGCGGACCAACAAAATACAGACCGGGTGGCAATAGAAATTGAAGAGTGCCGTAGCATGGGGATAGAAGTAATGCCGCCCGATATTAACGAATCGTTTGCTTCTTTCACGGTTGTGACTTCAGGCACAAAAGAAAACAAGTCTGTCGGTCGGGACGAAGATATCAACACAATTCGGTTTGGTTTAAAAGCTATTAAAAATGTTGGTGAGCATATTGCCGATGAAATTATTAATGAAAGAAAAGCCAATGGGCCGTATAAAGATATTTTTGATTTTTTGGAAAGAGTGACCGATAAAGATTTAAATAGAAAATCTTTAGAAAGCCTGATTAAAAGCGGCGGTTTGGACGGGCACGGGGAAAGAGCCCAATTAATCGGCAATATTGACAGATTGCTTAATTTTAATAAAGAAGCCAGTAAAGCAAAAAATAATAAGCAAAACAGCCTCTTTGCCGATGCCCCCAATCTGAATATGATGAACAGGATTGAATTAGCCGACATTGCCTCTGTTCAAAATAGAGAAAAATTGTTATGGGAAAAAGAGTTGTTGGGTTTGTATATCAGCGAGCATCCTTTTAATGATTATAAAGAACAATTGAAAGACGTAGTTGTGCCGTTGGCGGAGTTGCGTCCCGACATGAAAGGAAAATACGTTGATGTCTCGGGAATTATTTCCAGCCTAAAGAAAATAATTACCCGTT
>Ga0268276_1002292_pt1 | contig 16578 bp, 14 predicted proteins | sample saktaG_4_FD_190145 | JGI IMG/M metagenome (GOLD analysis project Ga0268276, IMG submission 190145) | Saline water microbial communities from Sakinaw Lake, British Columbia, Canada - sak_2010_1_5_45m | ecosystem: Environmental > Aquatic > Non-marine Saline and Alkaline > Saline ...
TCAGGAAACGGCCAACCTTGATTTTTATAAAGAGAAGATAGAGGAATTGTCAGAAAGTTGTAAAAGTATTCTCCGGAAAATAAAGACAGAAGAAGTAAAAGTAGGCAAGTTAAAAGAGGAAATAAATCACTTAAAACATAAAAGTGAACAATACGCAGAATTGGAAGGTCGGATAGAACAGTATAGACAAGAGATGGTGCGGGGGCAAAAACAGATTGAATTGAGAAAAAAAGAAATTGTAGATTGCGAGAGGATAATTTCCCAAAAAGAGAAAGTTTTAAATGATTTTAAAAATTATCAGAAGTTTAATACCGAGAACAATGAATTTAGCCGAAAGCTTCAAAAAATCAGGAAAATAGAAGAAGATAAAATTCTTGCCGAGAGAAGAATAGAAAGTGGGCGAGCAGATTTAGAAGTAGAAGTTAGGAATAAAAAGGACAGATACAAAGATTTAGAGATTAGAGTTGAGCAGGGGATAAAAAACAGAACTAAGATTTTAGAATTAGAAAAAAAAATGAAGGAGATAAAATTACTCGAATTACAGAGTGAAGAAATTCGGCAAAAAGGCAGCGGACTTAATGTAGAAATAAACAGTATTAAAGGTCAGATAGAAAGATTGGAAAAAGACAATAAAGACAATCAGGAAAAACTGCGTCTGTTAAGGGAGAATCCGGAGGGAGAATGCCCTTTATGTGAGGCAAAATTAAACGCAGAGAGAAAGAGGAAGATTGAGGATAATATAAATAAAGAAATTAGTTTAAATTTTAAACAGATAGAGAAATCAAGAAAAGAAACAGAGGAGTCGAGCAAGCAGAAAGATAAATTAGCAGGAGAATGGAGAGAGACTAACCAAAGATTGAAAGATAAAGATATCTGGCAGCAAAAGTTAAGCAAGGCACATTTTGAATACGAAGAATCCAAGCAAGCCACAAAACTGACGGCTGGCTTGCAGGAAGAGATTAAAAAATTAGAAAAAACTATCCAAGAGAAGGATTACGCCCCAGAAGAACAGAAAAGATTAAAAGAATTTGAAGGGCAGATAAAAAAAATTGGTTACGATGAAGCAAGACACCGTCAGTTAAACCGTAAGATTGAAGAATTGAGTAACGCCCCTCTGGAAAAAGCAAAATTAGAAGAGGCAGAGAAAAAGATTGATTCTTTAAGAGACGGGCTATCCGAATTACAAGAACATTATCAACAGAAAGAATTAGATTTAAAAGATTCGGAGAAGAAGAAAGAGAAAGTAAAAGTAGAATTAAAAGAACTTCCTTCCCTGAAAGAAAAATTAGTTCAAGAGGAACAGGTATTAAATTCTGATCAAACCCTTAAAGATAAAATTTTAGAAGAAAGAGGAGGGTATCAGAGCAAATTTGATCAGTGTCTTAAATTGGGAAAAGAGAAGAAAGAGATAAAAAAAGAATTAGAAGAAAGTAAGAGAGAGCAGAATATTTACGAAAAATTAATTGTGGCTTTTGGGAAGAATGGAATTCAAGCACTGATTATCGAAAATGCCTTACCGGAAATCGAAGAAGAGGCTAATGACCTGTTGGCTAAACTAACTAATAATAGTACCCAGATTTCTATCGAGTCTCTCCGTGATTTGAAGAGCGGGGGGATAAAAGAGACCTTAGATATCAAGATAAGTGATGAATTAGGAATCCGGGATTATGAGCTGTATAGCGGTGGAGAGACCTTTAGGATAGATTTTTCTTTAAGAATAGCTCTATCCAAGTTACTGACCAGAAGGGCAGGGACCAAATTAAGGACTCTGGTTATGGATGAGGGATTTGGAACTCAAGATGAAGAAGGTCTGGATAATTTAGTCCAGGCTATCCAATCTATAAGTGAAGATTTTGATAAAATATTAATCATCACTCATTTGGAATCATTAAAAGATGCCTTTCCGGTAAGAATCGAAGTAACCAAGCTTCCTGAGATTGGTTCCCGATTTGAGATTATAAAAAATTAAAGTAGTTATTCAGTATATAGCCATTATTATGACTATCTTTAAAGATTTTTTGAAAATTATCTCGAATATAGTTATAATAAAAAATAAAAAATCCAAAGGTGTATCATATGAGCGTTAAGTATGAATTATTTGGAACAACTCCAGAAGGGGAAAAAGTTGGAAAATTCATTTTAAATAACTCCAAAGGGATTACGGCCTCGGTAATGAGCTTGGGCGGTACCGTTATCTCCCTTAAAATGCCTGACCGAGAAGGAGAAATTAAAGAAATAACTCTCGGGTTTGATAATCTTCAACAATATTTAGCTAGTTATTTTTATTTTGGTGCCATAATCGGTCGTTTTGCTAATCGTATCGCCAAAGGAGTTTTTCAGTTGGATGGTGTTAGATATCATCTTGCTCGTAATGAGAATGGTCTGAATCACCTGCATGGTGGAAACAAGGGATTTGATAAGGTTGTCTGGCAAGCTGAGAGTTTCAAAGACACTGCTTTAACCGGAGTGACCTTCTCCTATCTCAGTCCAGATGGAGAGGAAGAATACCCTGGAAATCTAAAAGTGACAGTAACCTACAGTCTGAATGAAGATAATGAGCTTAAAATTGAATATAATGCTCAAACAGATAAACCTACTATTGTGAATCTAACCAACCATACCTACTGGAATCTGGCTGGTGCAGGTTCTGGAACAGTTATGAATCATAAGTTGACTCTTAAATGTAAAAAATACCTCCCGGTTAATAATAATCTAATCCCCACCGGAGAAATTAAAAGTGTTTACGGCACTCCTATGGATTTTACCAAGCCGAAATTAATTGGGAAAGATATTAATGATATTACAGGCGGTTATGATCATTGCTTTGTTGTCGAATCCTCAAATCAAGAGCTCAGCTTGGTGGCAAAGTTCTATGAGCCGGAAAGCGGTCGCACTATGGAAATTTTAACAACCACTCCAGGTATCCAATTTTATTCTGGGAACTTTCTTAATAATATTAGAGGTGCAGATGGAGCGCTGTTTCAAAAGCACAGTGGCCTCTGCTTGGAAACCGGATTTTTCCCTAATTCAATTAATGAACCCAATTTTCCCTCTCCCATCCTATATCCAGATAGAATATATCACCAGGTTACGATACACCGCTTTTCTACCGATTAAGTTAGCACTTTTTGTACCTCCCGAATATCTCCTCTTAAGATAGTGTAAAATTTTAGGTTTTTAAAAAAATACTTGACAATATAATTACATGTATAGTATTATTTGACTATAAAGTTCAAAATAATTTAAATTTATTCATAATTATTAAAATTAAGTTTAATATTATTTATTACTTAAAGGGGAGTCCCAAACTAAATGGAAATAAAGGAAAAGATTGATGATAGTAAATTAAGAGTGGAATCAGAAGAAAAATCCTTCATTCCAATAGTAGATTTGCTACTAAAAAAGATAAAGGACATTTCACAAAAAGAAAAAATTAATTATACTTTATTTGCAGTTTGCCCCAATTCAGAAAATGTTCTTAAAGCTGCACTTCGTGCAGCAAAAAGAGCACATGCTCCTATAAAGTTCGCTGCTACTCTTAATCAAGTGGATATAGATGGGGGGTACACTGGTTGGACTCCAGAAGATTTAGTTAGAAAAATAAAAGAGCAATCTTATAGTATTGGATACAATGGTCCAATAATTGTTGCTGTTGACCACGGAGGCCCCTGGCTAAAAGATATACAAACCATAGAAAAATGGAATCTGGACGAGTCTATGAGTTGGATTAAAAAATCATTTGAAGCTGCACTGCTGGCTGGCTATGATTTACTGCATATAGATCCCACGGTAGATATTTTTTCTGGTCAGATAAAAATAGAAACTGTAGTGGAAAGAACTATAGAACTGATCTCTCATGTAGAAAAGTTCCGCAAATCAAAAAAAATGAAGTCAGTATCTTATGAGGTTGGAACCGAAGAAGTACATGGTGGGCTGGCAGATATGACTGTTTTTAAAAAGTTTCTGGAATTACTAAAAGATGGTTTGCAAAAGATTGGTCTGGATTATGTCTGGCCATCTTTTATAGTAGGTAAGGTAGGAACAGACCTGCATACCTCGACTTTTAACCCAGCGGTTGCTAAAAAGATAGTCGAAATTGCAAAGGATTATAATTCCTATATAAAAGGACATTATACTGATTTTGTTTCCAACCCGGAGGATTATCCGAAAAGTGGAATGGGAGCAGCAAATGTTGGTCCTGAATTTACCATACTTGAATATGATGGATTATCAGAATTATGTGCAATTGAAGATAAACTTTATAAAGAAAATAAAGTAGCAGGCAAGTCCAATTTTATTAAAATATTAGAAGAAGCAGTACTAAAATCTGGAAGATGGAAAAAATGGCTTCAGAATGATGAAAAGGGTTTTAAATCACTGAACAAGAAAAGAAAAGAATGGGTAGTAAAAACGAGCTGTCGCTATGTATGGGCCTTACCAGAAGTTAGATGTGCACAGAATAAACTATATAGAAATTTAGAACTAAATGGAATAGATGCTGAGAACTGGGTAATAATGAAGATAGAGGAAAGTATGGATAAGTATTTTAGAGCATTTAATTTAATTAATATAAATGAGAAATTAAATGTTAAATAATAAAAAGATGGGGTGATTATGACAAAGAGTTGTTTAGTTATAGGTGACCTAAACGTTGATTTAGTTCTGAATGAGTTAAAAGGTTTTCCGGAACTGGGAAAAGAAATTGTTGCTCGAAATCATTTTATAGACATTGGAGGCTCAGGTGGAATTTTTTCTGCTGTTTTATCAGAACTAGGTATAAATACCTATATCATTTCCAAAATCAGTAATGACTTTTTAGGGCAATTTCTAATTAGTAAATTAAAAGACTACGGAGTCAATACCGATAAATTGGTTATCAAAGAAAGTGATGAGACAGGAATAACCATAAACTTATCATATAAAAAGGACAAATATCAGATTTCCTCTCTTAATCTGGTAAGTAGCTTAAATGCAGATGAAGTTATGTTTGAGAACATTGAAGATATAGGGCATGTTCATTTTTCATCATATTATATGATGAAAAGTCTAAAAGCTGATTACGTGAAACTTATTAATGATATTAAAAGAAATTATAAAAATATTACCTTATCACTTGATACTAACGATGATCCTGAAAATAAATGGGGAGAAGAAATCTATAAGATTTTAAGAAATATCGATATTTTTTTAGTAAATAAGAGAGAAGCACTTCAGATTACAAAAGAATCTAATATTAAAGATGCTCTTGATAAACTAAGCAGAGTGATAAAGACAGTAGTTATTAAATTAGGAAGTGAAGGATATATTGCAAGAGATGGAGAAAATTACTACGGTGGAGATCAATTGAGTGCAAATTTCAAGGATAGCACAGGTGCAGGTGATAATTTTGATGCAGGGTTTATTTATGGATATATAGATAATTTAAACATTGAGAAAAGCCTGAAGATTGCCAATATATGCGGTGATAAGAGCGTAGAATATCTTGGCGGTGTTGGAAACAAGAAAAAATTTCTTGAGTTGAAGGAACTAATTAGGAAAGTAGATTAGAAAAAAATTGAGGTAAGAAACTTTTACAGGGTTTTATATCTGCACATTAATAATATTAATATTAATAAAAGGATATTAATAAATAGAGACGATAAAAAGATATATATTTGAATTAAAGAATCTAATTTTTATAAATTATTTTTAAGGAGTAAAAGGAGAGTAAATTGAAAAATCAAAGTAATACTTACAGAGAAATAATGACCCAGGTGGAAAGCTGGAGAAAAGTTTACAACAGTGTTGTTGATGAGAAGGTTAGCTTAGATTTAAATATTTTTTCTGATAATTATGATGAAATAATATTTTTTGGTTGTGGTTCATCATACAATCTTTCTCAATCAGCTTCTTTTTTTACTAAATCATTGCTTGATGGGCGAAGCTGTTTCGCTTTACCAAGTTCAGAATTATTAATAAATACAGATGTTTACATCAATAAAGATAAAAAATATTTAATTGTAGGATTTTCAAGGTCCGGTGAAACAACCGAGAGCGTTAATGTGGTAAGGTTGTTAAAAGACAGACAAAATGTAACATCTTTCACTTTTTCTTGTAAAGAAAATAATACTATCTCAAAATTTTCTGATTACCATTTTATGTGTAGAGGGATCGCTGAGAAGAGCATTGCTATGACAGTATCATTTTCAAGCATGTTAATTGCATATTGTTTGACGTTGGTTAAATTATTAGATAAAAAGGAGATGTTAGAGGAGTTTAAATATTTAATAGACTATTTAAATGAGAATATTTCTAAGCTGTATAATGATATTGAGAACTATTTGAATAATAACAGTTTTAGCTCTTATTTCGTCTTGGGAAGTGGATTTAACTATGGTTTAGCTGTTGAAGCTGATTTAAAAATGAAAGAGATGTCTCAAGTGCCTTCTTACTCTTATCACTTACATGAATTTAATCATGGACCTAAATCTTTAATAACTAAAGAAAGTCTTTGTTTAATTTTAACTTGGAGTAAAAATCTGTTTAAAAATGAAGAAATCATTAAGGAAATTTTAAACCTTGGATCTAAAGTTTTGCTAGTAGGTAGGAAAGATATTAGTATTATTGATAGTAAGGATATAAATTATCTACTTTCTGACTCAAATTTTAAATTTGACATTATTAAGTCATTCATAAACATTCCTGTATTCCAGATATTGGCTTACATAAAAACTATTAAGAAAAATTTGAATCCAGACAAACCAAAAAACCTTGATTATACAATGATGATATGAGATAGAATATTTTATATAAGTCTCATATAGAAAATTAATTAGAGTAATTTTTTGATTTTGACTTAATTAGACAAGGAAGAGCTGAAGGGAGGTGTTATATAAAAAAATTCCATATTGTCAATTTTAAAGCTTAAAAAAGGAGGTTATGTTTATGAGACTAAAATAAGTGAGATGAGATTTGTTTTAGTATCAGGTAGCACCATTATTTAAAACAAATCTCACACGGTATTTCGTTTTATTAAATTCTGCTTTAAAAGCAGAACAAAAAAGGAGATAAAGATGAAAAAATCATTATTAAAGATATCAGTGTTAGTGGTTAGTGTATTGATGATATTAACCTTTTCACTAGCAGCCGCTACAACAGCAGCCGAGAAAAAAGTCACGCTTACTTATAGTATTTGGGACAGTAAACAATTACCATCTATGGAAACTATAGCAAATAACTTTACTGAATTATATCCTAATATTACTATAAAGGTTGAATTAACACCATGGGCACAATACTGGATGAAACTTGATACTTCAATTACTGCTGGTGGGGGTCCAGATGTTTTCTGGATGAATGTTTTTATGCCAAAATATGCGTCAAATGGAGTAATTCTTCCTATAGATGATAAAATTGAAGCTGATAATATTGATTTAGGAAATTATCCAGAAGCATTGGTAGAGTTATATAATTACGATGGGAAACAATATGCTCTTCCAAAGGATTTTGATACAATTGGACTATGGTATAATAAAATGCTGTTTGATGCAGCTGGTATTAAGTATCCAGATGAAACTTGGGATTGGAACACAGTTACTGATGCAGCTAAGAAGTTAACTGATACTTCAAAAGGAATATATGGAATTGCTGCTCGAAGAACAGGCCAGGAAGGATATTATAACACTATAGCTCAAGCTGGAGGATTTGTTTTATCACCAGATAAAAAGACTTCAGGTTATGATAAACCAGAGACCATAGCAGGTTTAAAATTCTGGATTGACCTAATAGAAGCAGGAGTATCACCTACTATTCAACAAATGACAGATACAAGTCCTGTAAGTTTATTTGAATCTGGAAAAGTTGCTATGCTTTATGATGGTTCTTGGATGGCTATAGAATATGGTAAAACTAATGAATATACAAAAGACAAAGTAGATGTTGCTGTTTTACCAAAAGGTGTTAAGCAAGCAGTTATCATACACGGACTTGGATACTGTATTAATGCAAAAACAAAGAATCCCGAGGAAGCTTGGTTATTTGTACAATATTTAGGCGGAAAAGAAGCAGCAGTTGTACAAGCAGAAACAGGTACAGTAATCCCTGCATTTAAGGGAACACAAGAACTATGGGTTGAATCAATGCCTAGTTTAAATTTAAAAGTATTTATTGATATGCTTAGCTACTCAGTACCACTTGCTGGATCAATAAATACGCCGAAATGGTGGGATGTAGAAACAAAATACTTTACACAAGCATGGACTGGAAAAATTAGTATAGAAGATGCTGCCAAACAAGTTGCCACTGAAATGAATGCGTTACTATCTGCTGAATGAAAGTAATTTAATTTTTTAAAAATCGATAGCTTTGTTTGTTAAACAAAGCTATCGATTTATATTATTTTAGGTGATAAAACATGGAAAGTTTGAAGTCTAATCAAAAAAATAAAATTAAGGCAAGGTTTAGAAGCAAGAGAAAGTATAATGATTGGATGTGGGCTTATATTATGATAGCTCCACTTATGGTTGGTATTATGTATTTCTATTTCATAGCCTTTTTTCAAAATTTCTTTTTTAGTTTTACAGATCTAAATGCTTTTGGAAAATGGAGTTTTATAGGCATTGCAAATTATGTAAAAATTTTAAAAGATCCAACCGTATGGCAAGCATTCAAGAACACAGCTTTCTTTACAATAGTTTCTGTTCCTATAAGTATATGTCTTGCACTATTTGTTGCTAACCTTTTAAATAGTAAAATCAAGGGCAGAGTAATTTATAGAACACTGTTCTTCTTGCCTGTAGTTACTATGCCTGCTGCTGTCGCAATGATTTGGAGATGGCTATTTAGTGGAGATTTTGGGATAATAAACTATTTTCTAAAGATGATATCAATTGAAGGTCCTTCTTGGTTAAATGATCCTAAATATGCGATTTTCACAGTAATTATAGTTGCGATTTGGTCTTCCGTTGGTTATAATATGGTATTATTTTTAGCTGGTCTTCAGGGTATTTCACCAACTTATTATGAAGCAGCTACTATAGATGGAGCAAACTCTTTTACGATATTTTTCAAGATTACTTTACCTTTACTTACTCCAACTATTTTCTTTGTTTTAATAATATCACTAATATCCACATTTCAGGTTTTCGATTTAATACTGATGATGATAACTGATACTAGTGTTGCTCTTGAGCAGACGCAATCAATAGTTTACTTATTTTATAAAAATGCATTTGTATATGGAGATAGGGGTTATGCTACAGCTATTTCTATTATCCTATTCTTCGTAATCCTTATTGTAACAATTGCACAGATTAAATACCACAGTAAGTGGGTCACTTATGATGTATAGGAAGGTAAAGAGTAATGAAGAATAAGAATTCATTTTTTTCAGGAAAGTTTATCATATATTTGATTTTAAGCCTTGGTGCAATTATTATGGTTATTCCATTTATATGGATGATTTTAACTTCAATAAAAACCTTTGGAGAAACCACACAAATGCCACCAATTATATTTCCACATATACCTCAATGGAAGAATTATTCGGAGGTGCTCAGGTTATTTCCATTCGGTAGTTTTTATTTAAATACTGTTATATCAACTGTTTGTAAAGTATTCGGACAATTAGTATTTTGTTCAACGGCTGCTTATGCATTTGCAAGGATAGAGTTCCCTGCAAAAAATATTATATTTCTGGCATTGTTATCAATATTAATGGTACCATCTCAAGTTTTTCTGATACCTCAATATCGTATTATACAGCAATTAAATTTATTAAATACTTTACCAGCATTAATACTTCCTGGACTTTTTAGTGCCTTTGGAACATTTTTATTAAGGCAATTTTTCATGACAATACCTAAGGAATTGGAAGAAGCAGCACTACTAGATGGTTGCAATCATTTTCAAATATATTACAAGATTATGTTACCCTTAATAAAACCAGGCTTAATTGCGCTTGGAATACTTACTGCACTGTGGTCATGGAATGATTTATTATGGCCATTAATAATTAATAGTTCACCTGATAAGCTTACTCTTTCAGCTGGTTTGGCATTTATGCAAGGGCAGTATACAACAAATTATGCTCTTTTAATGGCTGGATCTATTCTGGCAATATGGCCAATGATACTTTTATTTATAGTGCTCCAGAATTACTTTATTGAAGGAATTGCTTTAACAGGTACAAAAGCATAAATTATTGATTTTTAAAGATTTTAAAGGATTATTATCTTCAAAGGAGAAATACTATGGGAAAGCAGCGTTTTGGAATTATTGTTATGGGAAATAAGGGCAGAGCAATGTTTGATTTTGTTTCTAAAATGAAAATAATAAAGTTACAGCAGTTTGTGATAATGATTTATCTCATTTAACTGAAATAATTTTATAATCATTATTTAACAATTATTAATTAGTTTCTGGTGAATAATTGGCTAAAATGTGAAAATCGTAATAACTATAAGCTTAGAAAACTAACCAATTTTCAAAAATAATGAATTATTCAGCAGGAACTAATTAAATTATCTTGATACTTTTTAATAAATAAATTTTTAAAATTTATTTAAGTAGAAGAGGGACAACATGAATTCAACCAAAATTGCTTTTATCGGGGCTGGAAGTCTTAGTTTTACTAAGGAGCTCGTTCGTGATATTCTGACCTTTCCTTTATTGGAAGACGCTACTATCGCGCTTATGGATATCAATGCCGAACGGCTGGATTTTGCTCGACGTTCTGTGGTAAAGTTGATTGAAGCAGGCAAGCGGCCTGCCAGGCTTATTGTTACGCTTGACCGTGCTGAAGCTTTGAAAGACGCCACTATGGTGCTGACAACCATTCTTTTTGGCGACACTGAAGTATGGAGACACGATATCGAAATTCCCAAGAAATATGGTGTGGACATCAACATAGGCGATACTCGAGGGCCAAGTGGTATCTTCCGTTTATTGCGAACCTTACCGCCTATGCTGGATATAGTACGAGACATGGAAAAATACTGTCCAAATGCTGTATTGCTTAACTACACAAATCCAATGGCAATGCTGTGTGGAGCACTTCAGCGCTCCACAGAGATCACCGTCACTGGGTTATGCCACTCCGTCCAAGGTACTGCTATGATGTTGGCAGATTGGATAAGTGCGCCCTTCGATGAGGTCGATTATACCTGTGCTGGTATTAATCACCAGGCCTGGTACCTTGAATACAAATGGAATGGAAAGGATGCATATCCATTAATTTATAAAGCCATCACTAAAAGGCCTGAAATCTACAATGAGGAGATAGTTCGTAACGAAATGTATTTAAACCTGGGTTACTACTCCACCGAGTCGAGCGGGCACAACTCTGAGTACAATTGGTGGTTCCGTAAGCGTCCTGATTTGATAGAGAAATACTGCACGCATGGCACTGGTTGGAATCCCGGGGAGTATGCTTACATCCTGAAAGAATACCAACAAACGGAGAAAACTTGGAAAGACACTGCAAAAGAAGAACTTAGCAGGTCGTTGACTCCCAAGGATCTCGAACGAGGCCATGAATATGCAGCCTTCATAATTAATGCTCTAAAAGGTGGTACCCCTTTCAAATTCAATGGTAACGTGCCTAATACCAAACTAATTACCAATCTTCCTGAAGGTGCCTGCGTAGAAGTGCCTGTTTACGTTGATAAGGCAGGTTTCCACCCCATCCATATAGGTGCACTTCCGCTGGAAATTGCCCTGCTAACTCAACTTTCCAGTGGAATTGAGGAACTTGCCATACAAGGTGCTCTGACTGGAGATCCTGTAGCTATCTACCGGGCCATTGCCCACGATCCACTTACTGCAGCAGTACTCTCGCTTGCCGAGATTAAGGAGATGACCAACGAGCTATTTGCTCAAAATAAGGAATATCTGCCCCAATTTAAGATTTACAAAGTCTAATGGATGAAGCGAGCTCATATTTTTCTCTTCTGAACCTGCATGACCGTCGTTCTCATCCTGGAAGCAGTGTTCAAGATTGCCGGCATTATTATGCTGAGCAGCACTGGGCTTTTTCTCTGTGAAAGAAAAAGCGTAACAGAAAATAAAAGTATAGTGTAGAAGAAGGAGGACCCTATGACGTTTGACATTCTGCTTAAAGATTACCAGCCTCGGCCAGAACTAGTGACTGAAACTCATCTGGTGAACAAACCGATGTTTCCAGTGATAGATGGACACAACCATCTGGGCTTGCTGTTTGGACATCCCTGGGAAGACAGGCCGGTTAAAGAACTTCTTGACCTGATGGATGAGGCTGGTGTTGAGGTGATGGTGGACTTGGATGGTGGTTTTGGTGAACAGTACCTGATCAAACACCTGGATCATTTTAAAAAAACCGCCCCGGAACGGTTTTACGTGTTCGGCGGAGTTGATATGTTCCAATTTGCAGAAAAGGGCAATAGTTTTGGCGACTGGGCAGCCACTGAGTTCCGCAAGCAGTGCGGCTGGGGTGCCCAGGGACTGAAGGTATGGAAACCCTTTGGCCTGCAGGTCAAGGACCATACGGGCAGGCTGATTCGTGTGGATGACCGCCGTCTAGATCCATTGTGGGATACTGCGGCTGAACTCAAGGTGCCTGTTGTCATTCATGTAGGTGATCCGGCGGCTTTCTTTCGACCCCTGGACGCTACCAATGAGCGCTGGGAGGAACTGCAGCACCATCCAGAATGGCATTTCCAATCACCTCCCTATCCGCCACTGCTTAAGGTTCTTGAGGGCCTGCGGCGTCTGGTGAAGAGCCATCCTCAAACAACGTTTATTGGCGCCCATGTAGGTTGTTATGCAGAAAATTTGGGCTGGGTGGCCAGGGTGCTGGATGAAGCTCCCAATTTCTATGTTGACATATCCGCTCGTCTGGCGGAATTAGGCAGACAGCCCTACACGGCGCGGGAGTTCTTCATTAAATACCAGAACCGGATTGTATTTGGAACTGACATGGGTATGGAGCTAGGTATATACCGGAACTACTACCGCTTTCTAGAAACCTATGATGAGTACTTCAAATATGATATATCTGAAGTGCCCGGCGAGGGCCGCTGGTTTATCTATGGCATTAAACTACCGCCCCAGGTCTTGAAAAAAGTCTACCAAGAGAATATGCGCCGGCTTCTGCTCAGATCGGAGCAGATGGCAAGTCCAGCTCAAAAGGTTTGAATATTGGGACTGCTTGCCTGCGCTTGAGTTTGGATTCCTGTACAAAGGGAATTGTTTTCATACGCAGGCAGTTACCGGATCGATACAAGTCATTTATAATTGACGGTACCTTAATTGTTTCTTCATGAATCCTATTTTTTGCATTATTGGAACCACTGTGACTCCTGCTTTTAAGTTTGAGCAACACCAGCCTGCTTTAACACATAAAGAGGTTGTTCCGGAATTGGAACAGGAACTTTATGAAAAATACGGATTAAAGGGAAATGAACTTTTTACTTTTTTAGGTAATGATATTGTAAGTTGCGCAATTGGTGTAGCGGATTCGTGGGAGCAAATGTTAAATAGTAGTGATGAAGTTGATGAATGGGGAATTGGATATAGAACAGTTAAACATAGAAATGGGATTTATGCTGAAATGATTTATAGGCCGCTAGGAAAGGCTTCATTAAAGGATTTGAAAAATTATAAAGTTCCAGATCCCGAGGATGAAGAAAGATATTCTGGAGTTATAAAATTAAAGGAGAAATTTGGTGATAGATATGCTGTTATGGTCGATCTTTCATGCACAATTTTTGAGCTGTCCTGGTATCTGAGAGGAATGGAAAATCTACTTATGGATATGTATGGAAATAAGAATTTTGTAAATTATTTAATGGATAAAATTTTGGAGTTTTATGTTCTTGCTGCTAAAAAGCTAGCAAAGATTGGTGTTGATATAATCTGGATTGGCGATGATGTAGGTATGCAAACAGGGATGATTATGTCACCTGAAATGTTTAGAGAATTTCTTAAAGAAAGATATAGATTACTGATTAATGAAGTTAAAAGATTAAATAAGAATATAAAAATAGCTTTCCATAGTGATGGTTATATTACCCCAATAATAGGTGATTTGATCGAAGTAGGGTTGATATATTAAACCCTGTCCAGCCAAAATGTATGGATTCTGCAGAAATAAAAGAAAAGTTTGGAGGTAGATTATGTTTTATGGGGACAATAAATGAACAGGAAACACTTCCTTTTGGAACAATAGATAATTTAAAGAAAGAGATTTTAGGAAGGGTAACAACAGTTGGTTATAATGGGGGTCTGATTTTAGGACCGACACATAATGTTCAAAATGATACAAGTATTGAAAAAGTTGAATGTTTTTTCAATTATGCAAAAGAAATTGGAAAGTATCCTATGAAAGATAAATAAAGTTTTTAATAATAATTTGTAGAGTAGTATAATAAAAGTAAAAAAAGAAAGGATTTTATGATAAATAACAAAGGAGATCTATTTATAGAAGAAAGACAAGATAAAATTGTTAAATATATAGAGAAAGTAGAAAAAGCCACTATAGAAGAGATTATGAGTCTTCTAAAAATATCCAGGTCTACTGTTAGAAGAGACTTAATGGATCTTGAGAGGAAAAACTTGATAATTAGAACCAGAGGCGGAGCTTTAAAGAAAAAATATTTTAAATATGAATTTTCTTTAAATGAGAAAAAAGATCTAAACTTGGATAAAAAGAAGAAAATAGCACAAATTACTAAGAGATTCATTAATGAAGGAGATATTATATATATAAGTGGTGGTACTACAACATTGGAACTAGCTAAAATTTTATTTGATATAAAAGATCTAATCGTTTTTACAAATGCTATAAATATTCTTTTAGAATTGGCTAATAATTCTGGTATAGAGATTAAATTAATTGGAGGAGATTTTAGAAAAAAAACACTTTCTATGGTTGGTCATGAAGCTATTAATTATCTCGACAGGTATAATTTTGATAAAGCTTTTGTGGGTGTAAATGGTATTTCTGTAAGTGAGGGGCTTACAACTCCAAATGAGTTGGAAGCAATAGTAGATGGTGAGGTAATAAGGAGATCTAAGGAGGTATTTATATTAGCTGATGAAACCAAATTTGGAGCAGTAGCTTTTTCTACTATATGTAAAATAGAGGATGTTGACTATATTATTACCAATAATTTACCGGATGCAAAACTTACTAAGGATATTCAAAAAATGGAAGTAAAAATTATTAGTAACTGATTTTAAGGCTGGAATCAAATGTTATATTAATTGATTATAAAAATTTTTAGACAAAATCTATCAACTTAATTCATATTATTTTTCATGATATAAATTCTAAAAATGATTTAGTTAAATCTTTTATTAATAAAAGTACAGGACGGTTCTCTGTTCCCGATAAAAAAAGAATTAGAAGAAAGTAAGAGAGAGCAGAATATTTACGAGAAACTAATTGTGGCTTTTGGAAAAAACGGAATTCAGGCATTGATTATCGAAAATGTCTTACCAGAAATAGAAGAAGGGGCCAATGACCTGTTGGCTAAACTAACTAGTAATGGTACCCAGATTTCTATCGAGTCTCTCCGTGATTTGAAGAGTGGGGGGATAAAAGAGACCTTGGATATCAAGATAAGTGATGAGTTGGGAATCCGGGACTATGAACTGTATAGCGGTGGAGAGACCTTTAGGATAGATTTTTCTTTAAGGATAGCTCTATCCAAGTTACTGACCAGAAGGGCAGGGACTAAATTGAGAACACTGGTTATGGATGAAGGGTTTGGTACCCAGGACGAAGAAGGTATAGACAACCTAGTACAAGCCATCCAATCTATAAGTGAAGATTTTGATAAAATATTAATCATCACTCATTTGGAATCATTAAAGGATGCCTTCCCGGTAAGAATTGAAGTGACTAAACTTCCTGAGATTGGCTCCCGATATGAGATTATAAAAAATTAAAAAAATTATAATATTTATGCAGGAATTTATTCAATTATGTCGAATATTTAAATATAGGCATTAAATTCTTACCAAGCAAAAATGGTTCGGTCAACATGATTAATTATCTTTATATACCTTGTCAAAGGACCGTCCCCTGGCAGTCCCCTGGCAAAGTTATGAAAAATATGGACAATCAAGGGGATGATAATATGCATAGAGAATATCTTTTAGGTACAGACATAGGTACTCAGGGCACAAAGACGGTACTGGTAAATCCTGATGGCAAAATAATCTCTTCTGCATTTTCAGAATATGATGTAATAAAACCAAGACCTTCTTGGGCAGAACAATGGCCGGATGTATGGGTAAAAGCTACTTTTGATACAATCAAAGAAACGGTAGAAAAGTCAAAAGTGAAACCTTGTGATATCGCTGGGATCGCCTTGAGTGGACTTTACGGTGGCTCAGGTATACCAGTAGATAAAGATATGAATCCTATAAGACCCTGTATGATATGGATGGATAGGCGTGCAATAGATGAAGTACAATGGGTAAAGGAAAACGTTGATAAAGATAAGCTATTTGAAATTACCGGTAACTATGTCGATTCTTATTATGGATTTACCAAGATGATGTGGATTAAGAATAATGAACCGGATAATTGGAAAAAGATATCCCAGTTTATCACCC
>Ga0268276_1002293_pt1 | contig 16577 bp, 19 predicted proteins | sample saktaG_4_FD_190145 | JGI IMG/M metagenome (GOLD analysis project Ga0268276, IMG submission 190145) | Saline water microbial communities from Sakinaw Lake, British Columbia, Canada - sak_2010_1_5_45m | ecosystem: Environmental > Aquatic > Non-marine Saline and Alkaline > Saline ...
TACTTCTGGCATCTCATTACAAAATTAATAAAATAAGATTATAGTTACAAATTATCAATCAGCATACCTGCCATTATTCCAGGCCTCCGGCCTTGATAAACCACCCCGGCCTTCGGCTACCCCTCCTTAAAATCAGGAGGGGAAATTTTTCCACACACCCTCTTTCCTCACCCCTTATTTCCTCAATTCTTTCGCAGAAAGAAAAAAAAACACATGTGCTTTTGCATAAGGAACATAGGAACGCGGGGTTTATTCCAGTCGTATGAATTATTGGAATAAGACTCAAGCGTTCCAGTTCCGGTGGAGCGGCACGAAAAAAATGGCAATTTTTCAGCAGCCTTTATCTTTTCTTTGCTTTTTGTCATCCCGAGCCGAAGCTGCGAGTCAAAGCTGCGAGGGAAGCGAAGCAGGAAGCGAAGCAGTCAGCGAAGCAGTCAGCGAAGGGATCTGGATCAAACTAAAAGAAACAGCCAACGTATTATAATGATCTCCCTGAAAGATCTCTGGCTGAATGATGTATTGTTAATATATCAATGTGATTCTCCGAAAGAATTCTTTTCAAGTCTTCTTTAGATTGTTTCGTCCATTTTATTTGAACCATTTTTTGATCTCTTTATCAATTTCTTCTTCCGAAAATACCTCTCCATTATCAGATTGCATTATTCCATGTTCAACTTTCTCAATAAAGATAAGTCTGTCAATAAGCTCATCAATGGAGAATCTTTCAGGAAATTGTTCGATCTGTTCTTTAAGTCTTGTTTTTGTAATCATTGCTTACTTCATTTTTAGGTGATCACAAGGTACAAAATAAATCGTCTTGTTACTCTATCTTTTCACTCCTTATTTTCTCAATTCTTTCGCAGAAAGACATCTTCGGCCTTCGAAAAATTGCCGCCAGGAGCGGACAAAAAAGAAAAATGCTTTGAAGCACAACTTGCTTCAAGGCGAAGCACATAAATCAAGAAGAATGGTTATACCACATGCTGTATGTTCGGCTTTTATTTTCAGGCGAGTTTAACAAAGTTGTCCTCAAGTTTTACATTAAAGCTTATTTCGGCTTTTAAAGCCTTGAAAACTTTCAAAATTGTGACAATTGTCGCACTATTGGCACTGCTTTCAAGTTTTGAAATTTGAGCTTTCTGCACGCCAACAAGTTTACCAAGTTCTTCTTGTGTTAAGTGGCGTTCTTGTCTTGCAGTTTTAATCATTTTTCCCAAAACCTCCATACGAAGTTCATATTCGTATTCATCACGGTCAGTTGTCCCTTCTTTACCGATGTACTTGTCCTTCATTTCGGCAAGGGAATATGTTTCAAAATATCTCATTTAATATTGTCATCGTTAAACCCTACAAAGATAAACAAAGTTTCCAAAAATAGAAACATTATTTTTTGCTCTGTCAGTTTGGTATCGTTTTCAGCTGACACACAACATTCTATATCTGGGTCAAAATCGAACAGCTCTACGACACCGTAATCCTCGAAAAAGAGCGGCTTCAGGTCAAACTTCTCCGCATCAGCGGAGGCATGATACGGGATACGGGATGCGGGATACGGGATGCGGGATCATCCATTCCTAATTCGTAATTCCTAATTGGCTCCGCCGAGCTCCGCTTCGCTCCGGTTCGTAATTGAATAAAGCGTTCCAGTTTTGGAGGCGGTTGCGAGGCCCGTCCGGCCTTTAGAGGACAAGAAAAAAGAAAAACATCTTGATCTATCACAACGTTTAAGGCGAAGCCTTCCAAATTCATCAAGGAAAAAGAAAGAACAAGTAAGTCCCCTTGCGAGGTACGCCATAGGCGTACCGAAGCAAACTGGATTTAGGGGTATTAAGGCAAAATGTGCAGTAAAATGATGAAAAATCTTGATTCGATCCCCCATACATTGGACGGGATCTTCCGCGAGCTGAATCGCGCGTCAAACATCATCATCACCTTCAATCCGGCCCCCGGTATCCGGTATTATTGTCATTGCGAACGAAGTGACGCGGCAACGGCATCCGGTATCCGGCATCTGGCATCTGGCATCCTGGAAGTTAATGGTTGCCACACCCCCGACGAGTTCTACCACACACTCATGAGTCTCTGTGCCGGTGTCAGACTATCAACGTTCGATGCCATGGAAACTCTCGACTCCTCCGAAAAAGCAGCAATTCTCATCGAAGCCATACACCGGGTCAGCATCCTGTACCAAAAAATCATTTCCGTTACCCTCAACGTCCTCAGCTGCCAGTTGATCTGTTTGCACACCAGAGTGGAACATCCCTTTGATTTCAACGTTTTTCCGCACCATCACCAACTTGTTCTCCACCAGCCAGCAATCCGATATCAGCTGGATGAGTTATAAAAACCACTTCAACAACCCCTCCCACGAAGACCTCCTCTTCTGGGACACCGAAATCAGCGAATGGCGTAAATGCATTCGGAAGCTGATGATTATGAACTGAAGTAATCCACCTCACCCCCACCCTCTGTACAGACAAGTTACCCACAGACCAATTTATTTTAGCTTTAATTGGACTTCTTCCTTGAGAAGAGGGATGTACTTTTGAATATCAGACAAGTACTTTTTGCTTTGCTCCGTCATAAATCAATATTTTAGTAGAATCAATACTTTTTCGTAAGTATGGATTGTGAATCGATGTTTCAGTTAGTAAATCAACTTTTCTTTTAAATAAATTCTCAAATGTATCCCACAAGGAAATAAGCTTTTCGCCTCTCTCCATCGGATCAGTGTCATCAATTTCTACCAATAAATCAATATCACTGTTTGCACTATCGAATTTATTTGTTATTGAAGATCCGAAAGCATAGATGTACTTGACGTTGTGAGCTTTATTTCTCTTTCACCGGTACCAACGCCCGGTTCCTATCTTCCCGTAACGTCTGTATGACCTCCCGGGTAAACGCGGTATCTTTTCCATGCTTCAAATTTACACAAGGAAACGAGATACGCGATGCGAGATACGCGACGCGGGATACGGGATGCGGGATGCGCGATAAATTCTTTCGCAGAAAAGACAAAAGAAAGTTGATATCAAGAAAGAAAAAAAATCTAAATTTGTTTGCTAATTACGCAAATTAGGTCTAATTTTGCATGTATGACAGAAATAATTCGACATATAAATCACCCCAGGAGCTCATTTTTTCTTTTCGGACCAAGAGGAACAGGAAAATCTACCTATGTTCAAACCCTTGTCAATAAAAATACTCTATATATCGATTTTCTCGATCCTGACACGTTTAGAACTTACTCTGCCTTTCCTGAAACCCTTATCAAGACAGTCAATGCATTAAACCCTTTACAGGTCATTATTGATGAAGTTCAGAAAGTACCCCAAATCCTGGACGTGGTTCATAAAATAATGGAAGAAAAAAAAATATGTTTTATTCTTACAGGATCCAGCGCACGTAAACTAAAAAAAACAGGCGCTGACCTCCTGGGTGGTAGATCTGTTTATTGCAGGATGCATCCATTTACAGCGAGTGAACTCGGAGATTCCTTTTCGATGAATAAAACGTTGCAAACAGGCCTGATACCCGTAGTTGACAGAAGTGATGACCCGTCAAAAACGCTCTCAGCTTATGTCGATATTTACCTCCGTGAAGAGATCATGGCCGAAGGTTTAGTCAGGAATCTCGGATCTTTTGCCCGGTTTCTTGAAATCATCAGCTATTCTCATGGCGCTATACTGAATGTCAGTAATTTGGCAAGGGAATGCCAGATAAGCAGGGGTATCGTAACCGGCTATATTGACATCCTCGAGGATCTGCTATTATCCTATCGTCTTAATGTTTTTACACGCAGGGCAAAAAGAAAAACAGCATCACATCCGAAGTTTTATTTGTTCGATATTGGATTGTATCGGCGTTTAAGACAAAGAGGCCCCCTTGATGTTGAATCTGAAATTACAGGTCCGGCGCTTGAAGGCCTTGTAGGCCAGCATCTCAGGGCATATGCTGACTATGCACTTCCGGATACGCAATTATTTTACTGGCGTTCCCTGGCCGGAAATGAAGTTGATTTTATCCTTTATGGAGGGAATACATTTGCTGCTATAGAAGTTAAAAACACCCACGTGATCAGACCCCTCGACTTTAACGGACTTCGCTCATTTGGCGATGATTACCCCGAGGCATCACGGCTTCTGCTCTATAGAGGGAACATCCCAATGAAACATAAAAATATCCGTGTGATCCCCGTTGAGCTGTTTTTACAAAGCCCCGGAGAATTCTTATAAGGCTGCGCCTGATACGGGATGCGGGAAACGGGATACGGGATAAATTCTTTCGCAGATAGAAAGAACAACTAGCTCTCCCCCTTCAGCCACACCTCAAAGAAAGGATCCGTTACCCGAAACCGGTTCCCCTCTTTCTCCAGGATATCCAGCTCCACCATCCGGGAATAGGCTTTTTGGATGCTGGAGGTGGGGAACAGCCGGTAGGCCTGCAGAAATTCCGATTCGTAACTTCCATATCCGTGAAGTGCAACCGAGGTAAGTACCTTCGACTGAAACGCCGTCAGCTGAGTCCTGATCCCCTGGAAATAATCGGCCTGATTGATCAGCAACCGGTCGAGTGCCGATTGGTAAATATCGTTGGGGCTGGCCGATGCCAATTTGGCCAATGCCCAGATCTCGGCACTCAGGTATTGAAGGTAATAGGGGATGTTGCAGGTTTGATCGAGGATTTGCCTGACCAGTTCCTCCGAAACCGGATATCCTCCCGCCCGGAACCGTTGTGTTAAGAAATGCATCGATTCCTCTTCCGAAGGCTTCTGCAGGCGGAACAACTTCCCGAAATTGTAAAATGCCCTCTCTTTCCGCGAAAACATGTTCAGCATCAGGTGGCGCTGGCTTCCCAGGAAGGTATATCCGGCATTGGTGTGATGCTGGAAACTGGCCCGCAACTCCTTCTCAAACGAGTCGCCGTTCAGTTTTTCAATCTCCTGAAACTCGTCGAACACAATCACCCAGCACTTCCCTTTTGCGGCCTGGGCGGGGATGTTGATCACATCCTCAAAGGCTCTCACCACCTGCTGGGGATCGATCGAAAGCCGTAACTCAGGCGTCCCCGACTGATCCAGTCCCATGACAGGCTGGATGCCGCGTATCAACCCCTGTATCCACTTCAGCCCTTTGGCCCAGTTTGACTGCCCACGCATCAATTCGCGGGCATAGAGTTCGATGAACTTCTCGCGCGACGACACCTTGAAAAAGTCGATATACACCGTAGGATGCCCCTCCGCCTCCAGATCTTTGAGCGCCTTGATCACCAGCGACGACTTCCCGATACGGCGGGGAGAGTAGATGATCAGGTTCATGGCATTGCGCATCGACGACTTGATCTCTTCCAGCTCATTGATCCGCCCGTAAAAATAGGGGCCATCGACCGTCTTCCCGTACCTGAATGGATTCTCTGTCATAGATTTTTGTTTTATACCTTTCGGCATTATCCCATATAGCGTTATGCTAAATGGTATAATTTGAATCAGGTACAAATATACGAATAAAAAATCAGTGCGCAAGGGCAATTTTAATTCGTAATTCCTCATTCCTCATTCGTAATTGAATTAAGCGTATATTTGTACAATATATTAACCAATATATCAAATAAAGATCATATTCTCTAATATATTATCCGTTATGAATGATTTGCTGGATGCCTTCAACCCCTACGCCATTGCCCGGGAAATCGCCTCCCGGATGAAACAGCGTCGCATCGAACTCCGGCTTACGCAGCAGGCGCTTGCCCGAATTTCGGGTGTAAGCCTTGGCTCCCTCAAACGGTTTGAACTCTCCTGTGAGATCTCGCTGAAACACCTGCTGATGCTGGCTGTAGCGCTCAATGCTACCGAAGGCTTCTCTGCCCTCTTCTCCCAACCTCAATTCGTGAGCATTGAAGAGGTATTGAAAGCCACGGCATCAACCAAACGAAAAAGAGGAAAACGAAATGGTTAAGTCAGTATCATTGGTAGAAGTGAGTTACCAGAACCAACTTGTGGGCAAACTCGCCCTGGCTCCCAACCGCGCCTGTGCGTTTGAGTACAACCGGGAATGGATCAGCAACGGATTTTCTATTTCACCCTTTCACCTTCCGTTGAAGCCGGGAGTGATGCTAGCCAGGCCTACGCCATTCGACGGATTATTCGGCCTATTCAACGACAGTTTGCCTGATGGCTGGGGACGACTCCTGGTGGATCGATGGTTGCTGAACCAGGGCGTTGATCCGAGTGGCTTGTCGGTGCCCGACAGGTTATCGCTGGTAGGGGCGGATGGAATGGGAGCTTTGTGTTATGCCCCCGATCAGAATCCTGGCATTGGCCCAATCTTACATCCGCTCGGTTATTATGCCAGGCAGGTGGCAAAAGTCCTTGGCGAAGAAGAGAGCGCTGCAGCAAGTACCGCTTTGCTGGAGGAGCTGTTGAAACTGGCAGGTTCATCGGGAGGCGCCAGGCCAAAAGTACTTGTGAAAATCGACGGTGAGGATTGGTTGGTGAAGTTCCGTGCCTCCGTTGACCCTGAAAATGTGGGCGAAATCGAATATCAACACTCCCTGCTGGCAAAAAAAGCAGGCATCATGATGCCCGAAACGACATTGTTTGAAGGAAAATATTTCGGAACGCGACGGTTCGACCGGATAGGCGATTCGAGGATCCTTGTGCATTCCGCGTCCGGTCTTCTCTATGCCAGTCACCGGATGCCTTCACTCGACTATACAGAACTTCTTAAAGCCACTATGGCCCTCACCCGCGACATCAATGAGGTGGCCCGGATGTTCCGGCTAATGGTGTTCAATGTGCAAATTGGCAACAAAGACGATCATGCAAAGAACTTCTCCTTCATCTGTGAAAATGCTTCCTGGAAACTCTCCCCCGCCTACGATCTGCTTCCTTCAATCGGGTTTGGGGGCCAGCATACCACAACGGTCAACGGAAACGGAAACCCCACACTCGCCGATTGCCTGGAAGTGGCACGTGTAACAGGCTTCCCCCTGAAACGGGCGAAAGAGATCAGCGGGGAAGTGATGGAGGCCCTGCGGGATACGTGATCATCCATTCCTAATTGAATGAGCTATATCCCCAAAAGTTTCAATCTCTCAGAAATCCAGAATTTAATGACAGATTGCCGTGTAACACCCAAGCGTTTTGCCTCCTGATCCAGTCTTGCAATCATCCATTCCGGAAAATCAACACTTATCCGCCTGGGATCGAGGCCAGGCCTCTCCACATGCTGTAAATCCAGATATTCAGAGATGTCTTCTGCAGCTTCAAACCTCCTGTCAAGCTCCTCAGCCGTGATATATTTCTTTTTCATCGTCTCGCGATTTGCGTACTGAAATAATTCGTATCCTGTGATCCCTCACCGTATAAATAGTCGTCCAGAAAATATCCTCAAGTCTGGCAACCATTAACCACCGTTTCTCTCCCGTGCAACGGGTTGGAATGACTACCCGCCACGGATCATCCCACAACTGCTGTGCAAGAATGAAATTCAATCCATGTTTTAATTGGTTAGCCTTGCTCTTCTCCGGATCAAACTCAAACTCGGTCATCCTGACAAAAATACGGAATAAATACTATATATGGTATATTTATTATGCTTTTTTTAACTATTTATTACACGCGATATGGGATAAAATTCTTTCGCAGAAAGAGATTACAATCACATTTTATTATAATATTATGCGATTGCAATCACAATCTATGGAGCCCGCCAGGTGGGGAAAACAACTCTGGTTGAACAAATTATAGAAAATTACCAGAAAGAGACACTCTTCTTAAATGGAGATGATGCAGATATCCGTGAACTTCTTACGAATGTAAATGCAACCCGACTCATTCCCATCATTGGGTCCAATAAAATTGTTGTTCTGGATGAAGCACAGAGAATTCCTGATACCGGTCTCGCAACGAAGATCATCCATGACAACTTTCCGGCTATCCAGTTGATTGTCACTGGTTCATCCGCAAAACGCTGACTTCAAGCTTTCTCTACAAAGATTTGCTGACAATTGAACAGATCCATAAGCCTGTTTTATTGGAAAAAATTCTCAAAGCTCTGGCTCTTCAGATTGGAAATGAAGTTTCATTTAATGAATTGGCTCAACTACTTGGTTCCGATAAAGGAACGATTGAAAAATATATCGATCTTCTCGAAAAAACATATATCATATTCCGTTTGACGGGGTTTAACAGAAATGTCAGAAACGAAATAAAAAAAGGCAGAAAATTTTATTTCTTCGATAACGGCATACGCAATGCCATTTTAGGAAATCTTTTACCCCTGAATGCACGGTCAGATACAGGTGCATTATGGGAGAATTTTCTTGTAAGCGAACGATTTAAATTCTTAAGCAACAAGGATGAGGATGCACAACGCTTTTTCTGGCGGACAACCCAGCAACAGGAGATCGATTATCTGGAAGAGACAAATGGAGCGCTATGTGCTTACGAATTCAAATGGAATCCGACTGCAAAAGCACACTTGTCGAAAACCTTTTCAGGCGCCTATCCCGGAACATCCTTCGATGTAATTACACCAAATAATTTTGAGAAATTCATTTATGAGCCGCTTCGCGACTGATACGGGATACGCGATACGCGATACGCGATGCGCGATGCGCGATACGGGATACGGGATATGAGATAAATTCTTTCGCAGAAAGAACAAAAACCACTATCTTTATTGCGAATTTATTCGCAACGAACAAAATCGCAATGAAAACACCTGACAGCATGCCGGAAAATCCCTTCAAATTCGGCCGGGTCGTCAATGGCCCATACTTCACCAACCGCACAGAGGAGATCAGACAAGTCACTGCACTCCTCAACAGCGCTAACAACCTTGTGATGATCAGTCCGCGCCGTTACGGTAAAACCAGCCTGATTGAACACGTGATCGGCCAGCTGAACCGCCCCTCCGTGAAGATCGACCTCCAGCTTGTGACCTCAACGGAAGATCTGGCAGCACAGATCATCAAACGCCTCTCCAGGATCTTTCCCCTGGAGAACATGAAACAGGCGCTCAAAAACTTCCGGATCGTACCTGCCATAAACCTGAACCCCTTCACCAACGAACTCGACATCGCCTTCCATTCCACTTCTTCGTCGCAACCCATTATCGAAGATGCAGTCAACCTGATCGAGAAACTCAGTACCCCCCGCAAACGGATCATCGCAGTTTTTGACGAATTCCAGGAGGTGAAGCGGGTTGGGAAAGATCTCGACCGTGTGCTGAGAGCGCTGATGCAACACCATGAGCATGTCAATTATGTCTTCCTGGGCAGCCAGGAATCTCTGATCCGTGACATCTTTGAAAACAAGAAATCACCTTTCTACCATTTCGGACAACTGATGCCGCTGAACAAGATTCCCGCCCTGGATTTCTTCGACTTCCTGGCCCTTCGCTTCAATCCTGTTACGCCCGATTACAACGGCATCGCCACCTCGATCCTCGAGATCACCCAAAGCCACCCCTACTATACACAACAATTGGCCTACTGTGTCTTTGAACTGATCAGAACGGCCGGGAAAACGGACGACCCGGTCGGGAAAACGGTATCGGAGCTGGTCAGGATTCACGACATCGACTATGAACGTCTCTGGAATACCCTCAACATCACCGACAAGAAGATTCTCATCGGGATGTCTTCGTCAACCCTCCCCCCCCTTTCCGATGCCTTTGCACAGTCATTCAATACTGGCGCGACGAGCACCGTCTTCAGTTCGCTGAAACGCCTGGCCGAAAGCGGCTTCATCCTGAAATCAGAAACCGGCTACGAAATCGACGATCCCTTCTTTAAACGTTGGATCACTCAACGCAGAAACCGGTAGTCCCCCCCCCCCCCTTTGGTAGGGAGGTAGGGAGGTTCTTTCTTTCGCAGAAAGAAAAATTAATACAACAGCAACTGCCGGAAAAACCCAGGAACGCGGGGAGTGAAAAAGATACGCGATACGCGATACGGGATGCGGGATACGGGATCTTTCATTCGTAATTCGTCATTCGTCATTCCTAATTGAATAAACTTGTTTGTGTAAACAATATTGTTTATTTTTGTAAAATGAACAACCAACTACATACCCTCAAAGGCATTCATCCGGGATTCTTTCTTGAACACGAACTAAAGAGAAGAAACCTTAAAAAGGGAACTTTCTCCCTGTCAATCCAGGAATACCCGCAAACACTCGTGGCGGTGACCAAAGGAAAACGCAGAATGAACACAACCCTGGCTATGAAGATTGAGAAAGCCCTCGGGTTTGAAGATGGATTTTTCATGGTGCTCCAGGTATACAACGATATTGAAGAGCAGAAAAAGAAGCAGCAACCCGAGAAACCCGATCTTTCAAAATTTCGACCCGCCCTATTCTGGGATACCGATATGCACGCCATCTCCTGGGAGAAACAACAACGTGCTGTCGTTCAACGGGTTTTTGAACGGGGAAATGAAACAGAGAAGAATGAGATCATTCGTTTCTACGGGCAAAACCGGGTAGATGAGATACTAAAATCACATTATGCCTGAACTGCACTATAATACTGTTACTCCATCGCTCCTGGAAATATTGAAAAAATGCATGGAAGCTCCCCTGTTTGATCCCTTCCGGTTGGTTGGTGGCACGGCCCTGAGCCTACTTAGTGGATGGCATCAGACTAGCCGGCATCAGGGAAATTACTGCCATGAAAATGGATGTGATCATGAGGAATGGCCGGAAGAAAGATTTCTGGGATCTGCACGACCTTCTTGACGAGTTCTCCCCTGAAGATATGGTCGATCTCCACAGGCAACGCTATCCATATTCACACGACCGCTCCCTCCTGTTCAAAAAACTGACCGACTTCACCCTCGCCGACGACGATTTTGAGCCAATTTGCCTCAAAGGGAAACATTGGGAACTGATCAAACTGGATCTGGTCGAGGCCGTTGAGCAGCAGAGCTGCTGATCTGCGATACGGGATACGGGATACGGGATACGGGATACGCGATGCGCGATACGGGATACGGGATATGAGATAAATTCTTTCGCAGGAAGAAAATTTGGCATTCGGAAAATCGCCGTCTCGGAGTGGAAATGAGACAGGCGTTAAAAAACAAACGGTGTTTGAGGGGCGCAGATGGCGCCCCGAGTTCGTTTGTTTTAGCCTGTCGATTGGACACTCAGGCGATTTTTCGTAAGCCTAGATTTTTTCTTTGGTTCTTTCTTTCGCAGAAAGAAAAATTAATACATCAGCAACTGCCGGAAAAACCTGTTCAGTTGGCAGTGGGCAGTAATTCTTAACACTTAAAACTTAATCACTTAAAACTTAACTGTTCCAGTTGTGGAGGCGGTTGCGAAAAAAAAAGCGTTCCAGTTCCGGTGGAGCGGCACGAAAAAAACTTGTTATTATGTTTGATAAACATTATCTTTGTCGAACATAACATATAAGCTATGTTCATAAACAGACAAGAAGAAATTGATCGCCTGACATCAGTAGTAAAAGATACAACTGCGAGACTGATCATACTTTACGGTCGCAGGCGTTGCGGAAAAACCGCCCTGTTACGCCAGGTTCTGCCGGAGCAATCGGTCTATTTTACAGCCGACCTTCGTGAAAAACCACTACAAATAATTTCCCTTGCTCAACAAATCAGCATGCTGTTACCCGGTTTCAGCGATGTAATCTATCCCGATTGGGAGACAATCCTGTTGTCGTTTAATCGTTCGGTTAAAAATCATACAATCCTTTGTATGGACGAATTTCCTTATCTTGTAAAAAACAGTCCGGAATTGCCTTCCGTAATTCAGAAGATCCTTGACACCCGTGAGAAACTTCACTTCACGCTCATCATATGTGGTTCGGCTCAACAAATGATGCAGGGAATAGCCATCGACAGCCATTCACCCTTGTATGGAAGGTCGGATGAAATTCTGCGGATCAGACCGATGGACTTGCCGGTACTCAGGGAATACCTGCAAACGAATGAGGTTGAAGCCGTCGAAGAGTATAGCGTTTGGGGAGGCATTCCCCGCTATTGGGAGATACGAAAAAAATCAGGATCATTGTCACAAGCCATCCGAAGAAACGTGCTGGACCGGAATGGTATCTTGTATGATGAACCCGAACGGTTGTTTTCTGATGAGATGAGAACGGCGGTCCAGTCCTTTTCCGTCATCAGTCTGGTTGCCGGCGGAAGCAACCGGATATCAGAGATCGCCGGGAGATTAGGCAAACCCGCTACGCAACTCTCCCGGCTTCTCAGCTTCCTGATTGATATCGGATACATCCGAAGAGAAGTTCCCTATGGAGAACATCCGCGGTCATCTAAAAGGGGCCTATACAAAATCAACGACCCATTCCTTAGCTTCTGGTTCACCTTTGTTATTCCCAATAAGAGCAGGCTTGAATCAGGTTTGGCAGATGACGTGTGGAAAGAGATCAAGCCCCGTTTCAGGCGCTATGTTTCGGGCGAATGGGAAACACAATGCCGGCATCATACAGCATTTCTGGAGGTAGCCGGAAAGAGGTTTCTGCCTGCTTCCCGCTGGTGGGGTACCGGAAATGATAAAAAGGAGATGGAAATAGATTTGGTGGCCGATTCGGTTGACGGTTCGTCGCTCCTTATCGGCGAGGTTAAATGGTCGGAAAAGCCTGATCCGTTGTCGGTTGAACATTCCCTTTCCGAAAAAATCAGGAGATTCCCTTATGCCCGGAATAAAAAAATAATCAAAGTCCTTTTTTTTCCGGTAAAACCACCTTCCTTTCCAGGTGAATCAACGATCTTCGATGCATCGGATGTCTGTCATTCGTAATTGAATAAAGCGTTGCAGTTGCAGAGGCATTAACGAGACACGTCCGGAGAGGACATCCTTAACACTTAAAACTTAATCACTTAAAACTTAATCGTTGCAGTTGTGGAGGCGGTTGCGAAAAAAAAAGCGTTCCAGTTCCGTTGCAGAAGCACGAAAAACCAGTACGTTTCTAAAATTTGTTTTTAATCTGGTCATAGAGGCTTTGGGCCTCATCAGGGTTGATTCCTGCTTGATGTGCAAGCGCTATGAGGTCAGGCTGCGTGCCTGCATTGATATAAGGAAGCAGCAGATTCATAAAGCGATTGATGTTGTCGAGATCTTTCTGCGGTATCGGATGATCTATTTTTTCCGGAAACCAGGCTTCGTATTCATTGAGCTTGATTTTCCTGTTCAGGATCTCCTGCATGGTCACTACCATACTCATGCCAACCGAATAATCTTCCTCCCCGCCAATGTGCAGCCCCGATTGGATAAGCATCCGGGTGAACGCATCGAAGCCCTCTCTGGTCATGGCAAAACGGGATAGTTCACCGCTCTTTTCATTATAATAGGCCGAGGCAAAACAAGGTGGCCCGCGCCACGCCTCATGACTGATCCGGTCGATATCTTTGTTCCACTCTACCGAAAAATGTTTTTTAAGATTTTCTGTATCGATGCCGTCGATCTCGTCGGTAGCTACCAATTGACGCAGCGCCTGGTTGCCACTCATGATGACCGGATATTCCATGCCGTTTACCAGCATCAGGTAAGGCATGGGATCTTTATACACCGATGCCATCAGGGATGCATCTGAATCTACTTCAGGAAAGACCTCGGTACCATAGAAATAGATATCATCAGGGCCAAATGACCGCATGGGCACAATGATACCGTAGCTTTGCCAGCATTGCCCGTTGAAGCCTATCAGCAGAAAATAAAGATCCTGTTTGCGGCCCTCGGCCCAATAGGCCTCTATCCCCGGCGAATACAGCAAAATTTCATCCTCAAAAAAAGCATCGTGAAGGAGGAAGAACTCCTTTGCCGGCCGGTCAGCAATATAGGCAAAGCAATACCTCCAGGGATTGCTGGCCTGAAACTCCAGGAATGTACGTTCGGTTGGGGCCATCGACCTGATCTGAGCGTTGTTCAGGTATTTGTTAAGCAGTCCGTCAGGGGTCAAGGCCTTCCCAATAATGTATTCGCCCATGGCCGATGGAAAAAATCCGTTGGTCATGATGAGCTGGTTAAATTACCTCCCGATCCGGATCCTGTGTACCACATCTTCACTGTGCCTGCGGCCGTCCGCGCTGTTTCGGTTGGATCTTTCGGGGAGTGGCTTTCAGGAACCTCGGTTTAGTCGTCATCGGGAAAAGATTTTCGGGAAAATTACAAAACCTCCTCCTGTGAGTTCATTCAAATTCCCGGAAATTTTCATTGTTTATTCACAAATTTGCCGCTGATAGAGTGGCTCCGCCGCTGATGAAGTCTTTTGAATATCAGACAAGTACTTTTTGCTTTGCTCCGTCATAAATCAATATTTCAGTAGAATCAATACTTTTTCGTAAGTATGGATTGTGAATCGATGTTTCAATAAGCAAATCAACTTTTCATTTAAAGAAATTCTCAAATGTATCTTCCCGTAACGTCTGAATGACCTCCCGGGTAAAACGCGGTATCTTTTCCATGATCCAAATTTACAAAAGGAAACGATTTCCCCCTCCCCGTTTGGTATGAGAGTATGAGAGTGAAAAAGTGTAGGGAAGTAGGGTAGTAGGGAAGTCAATTCTTTCGCAGAATGAAAACTCGTAACACTTTTGTTAGTAACTTTCTTGTTAGAGGAACTCTCACGCCTGAGAAGCAATTTCCTTGCCGGGGTCAACAGCATTGTGATCTCTCCCCGCCGCTGGGGAAAATCGTCGTTGGTTGAAAAAGCAGCAAGAAAAGTGGGTGATGAAAACGGAAAGATCAAACTGGTCTTTATTGATCTTTTCAACATCCGTACAGAAGAGGATTTTTACCGGGTTCTGGCCGAACAAACCATCAGGACCACAACAACCAAAGTGGGGGAAGTTTTAAGCGTTGCCAAAACATTCTTCAACCAATGGATTCCGCGGGTCACCTTTTCTCCCGATCATTTGCAGGAATTCTCGCTTGGACTCAACTGGAGCGATGTTGCAAAGGATCCCGACGAAATGCTGGACCTTCCGCAGCGGATAGCTGCATCCAAAGGATATAAACTCATCATCTGCATTGATGAATTTCAGAATATCGGATTTTATCCGGATCCGCTGGGATTTCAGAAACGTTTGCGTTCACATTGGCAACGGCAGCAGGATGTTTCCTACTGCCTGTATGGAAGTAAACGCCATATGCTGCTGCAGGTATTTACCTTACCTTCCAATCCGTTTTACAAATTCGGAGACCTGATGTTTCTCGATAAGATCCATACCGATGAATGGGAGAAATTCATTATCCAGCGCTTCCGTACGACCGGGAAGAAGATTATGCCCGACTTGGCCTGCCAGATTGCGCAATCTGTTGAGAATCACCCCTACTATGTGCAGCAACTGAGTCAGTTATGCTGGTTAAGGTCTCCCAGCGACATGACCTCTGAGATCCTGGATCAGGCACTCGAATCCCTCATCCTGCAACTAAGTCTGTTGTTTCAGAATCTAACAGAAGAGCTGAGCACGTCACAGGTCAATTATCTTCGGGCTTTGATCAACAATGAAAAGAGGTTAAGCTCAAAAGAGGTCATCCTCCGTTATCAGCTCGGTACATCGGCCAATGTAGCTCGTATTAAACAAGCGCTGATCAACAAAGAGATCATTGATCAGATCGGTCAGCAACCTGATATCCTGGATCCGGTGTACAAGTTATGGCTGCGAAGGTATTATTTTATATAATGAAGCGCCAAAGAGCCAGTGCGGGATGCGGGATACGGGTATGAGGGTGTGAGAGTATGAGGGTATGAGAGTAAAAGGGTGTAGGAAAGTAGGAAAGTAGGGAAGTAGGGAGATTATAGCGTATTACAATGTATCAAACCGCCCCTCAATGATCCCCGATACTGAAAGATCTTCATCAAGATCTGGCCAATGAAGTCCGGTACCATTGCAGATTATTTCAACATTTTTCAATTGATCAATTGATGCATTCCGAAGTTTTCTATTTAAATCAACCGGGAACCTAATCTCTTTTCTATCTGAAAGCAATAAACAAACTAAGCCATTTTCATACCAGGCTTTTGTCACTTTAAAAAGAAGTTCAGCTACCATGTACTTCATTCCACTTCTAATTTTCTGAATACTTCTGGCATCTCATTACAAAATTAATAAAATAAGATTATAGTTACAAATTATCAATCAGCATACCTGCCATTATTCCAGGCCTCCGGCCTTGATAAACCACCCCGGCCTTCGGCCACCCCTCCTCAAAATCAGGAGGGGAAATTCATGAAGCGGCTTCGCCGCTGATGCGCGATTCGGGATACGCGATAGAATTTCCTGCGAAGCAGAGTAAGTCCCCTTGCGAGCCGAAGCTGCGAACGAAGTGAAGCAGATGCGAAGCAAACACGGATTTAGGGGTATCCCGAAAAGCGGGAGTAAGTCCCCTTTAGGGGATTTAGGGGTAACTGCGAAGCAGTATGATAAATAATGTTCTACATTGAATCGCGGCAACATCAGCACTAGAAGTAGGTTCTTACTGCGAATTCAAATTGTTCGATAAATATTTTTTTGAATGCACTGATATTGTTCTGCTCATAAAATATCAGCATCGCTTTTTTGTAGTCGATCGGGTCGACGGTGCGGAA
>Ga0268276_1002295_pt1 | contig 16575 bp, 14 predicted proteins | sample saktaG_4_FD_190145 | JGI IMG/M metagenome (GOLD analysis project Ga0268276, IMG submission 190145) | Saline water microbial communities from Sakinaw Lake, British Columbia, Canada - sak_2010_1_5_45m | ecosystem: Environmental > Aquatic > Non-marine Saline and Alkaline > Saline ...
ATTAATCAATCTTTGAATGCTTCAGATGGTTTAGGTGATGGAAGTTATACTTACCAAGGATGTGCTGCTGATAGTGTTGGTAATGAGAATTGCACTGAGATTAGAAATATAACTATTGATGCAACTGCACCAATTGTTAATATAACTTACCCAATTAATATGTCAACAATATCCTCTAATTCAATAGATTTGAATGCTACTGTTAGTGATAATTTCAATTCATCTTCAATGACTTATTATTGGGTTATTAATGGGAGTACTAACAGGACAACTGTTGATATTAACTCAAGTTTGAATGCTTCGGATGGTTATTATAACCTTACTGTATTTGTTTGGGATGGTTTGCAGAATGGTAGTGATAGTGTTTACTTTACTTTATCTACGGCTGTTGCTGGTCCTATTTGTGGTGATGGTAATTGTGAAACAAGTGAAGAAGGAATTTGTGCAGCTGATTGTGATTGGTGTGGTGATGGTAGCTGTAATGCTGGAGAGGATTGTCATAGTTGTGTAACTGATTGTGGAGATTGTGTAACTCCACCTCCTCCCCCACCACCGCCTCCTCCGCCTCCTCCGCCAGCGCCTGCGCCACCTGCTCCTCCTTTGTCAGTAGCTCTGACTTTCGGCAGGGGAACATTGCCTTGCGCAAGGATAAATTATACAGAAACGAACCAAACAGTATCCTTAGAAACAAGCTTGATAGAGAATGAAAGAATACCAGAAGGCTATGAAGTAATACTAGATCCTTTCAATTTACAATGTAATGGAGAGACAATTGACTTTACTGTAAGCATACCTGAGAATTATGTGGATGTAACATTATTGAAATGCGAAGATGGAATTTGCACTGAATATGAGATAACAGAAACGACTAGGCTACAGTGCTTAGATTTGATTAGCAGGGATTTGAGAAGAAACACTACTTACCTAGAGCCTGAGTTGATGAAGCTGGATATTGAACAAACAAAGCTAAATATTAGCAGGTTTAGGAGCTATATACAAAGCGGCAATAATTCAGTAAGGTTCTATGGGGAAGTATTTAAGAATTTAACAGTAGAAATCAGGAAGAGCGATAAGGCAGTGAAAGAAGCAGAGAATCCTTACTTAAAGATAATTGGAACTCCTTTAGTGCTTGAGTTGAGCAGAAAAGAAAGCTTAAGTTCTGAGATTGTATTGCCTTATGTTGAAGAAGAATATATGGATATGGAAAGTTTAGGCATCTATGCTAGCGTTGCAGGTGAGTGGGATTATATTGGTGGGGAGATAAACAAAGAAGATAACATTATTAGTGCTGGTATAGACAACCTCAGTATTTATTTAGATGGGAATAATACTGCATTATTTGCTGTTATGGGCATTATTGATGAATATATGTATAATTCTTCATTAAAGAAAGTGTATAATGGAACTTCAAGGGATGCAATTATATTGGTGCATGGATTGGGCTCTTCTCCACAAACATTTAATGAGATAATTGGGGACATTACACTTACCCAACAGCCATTCCAGACATGGGTATTTGGTTATAGTTCGCAAAGAACAATAGAAGAGGTAAGCAAAGAGTTCAGTGATTTGTTAGAGATACATGCTGGCGAGTTTGATAGGATATATATAGCTGCGCACTCTTTAGGCGGGTTAATTGTCCAGAAGTCTCTTTCTGACAGCTATAGGGCTAATTATAGTTATGTTGGCAAGGTTAAAAAAGCGATTTTGGTGGGGGTTCCAAACGAAGGCTCTGTATTTGTTACTGTTTATGAAAAATTATACAGGGAGCTAATAAACAAAGCTGCGAAATATAAGAATGTATTTAATGTCAACAGCAAGTTGGTAGATAACCTTAGAGATGGCTTGATAACTCCTAGGGTTCCAGGAGTAGAGTATTATGTTATAGCCGGAACAAATCCTTATGAGTTAGGGAAGATATCTGAGTTAAGTTTTATTAATGCTACACATGATGGCATTGTAACTACAAGCTCTGCACAGAGAGTGGGAGATAGTTATCTAAATGATAGATGCTCTAATTACTGGGATATCTATGTTACACATACAGAGCTTATAGATGATGCGTCAGCAAGAAGGTTGATTGAAAGGATAATTGCCAAAGAGATATTAGATACTGATTACAGCAACCTTATTGGATATAATAAATACTTTGAAATAAAATTAACTGATTGCAACAGCAAGGATAAGTTTATTGTTGTTGGCAAGAAGATATCTATGGAAGAGATCTTTGACCCCAATTTATGCTTGTGTGGAAATGGTGTTTGCGGGATTGGAGAGAATGAATTGAATTGTCCAGTAGATTGTTCTGAAAAATTGATTATTAGGGATACAAACTGGCTGTGGTTAATTTTATTGGCAATATTGGTATTACTTTCTGGCGGGTATTATAAATATAGAGACTATATGATTAACTTGCCATTCAAGAAGAAGGTAATAAGATTTGAAGAATTAGTTAAAGAAGAGGATAAATCGATTAAAGAAGGTAATTTTAGTAAGGCTGTTGAACACTATAAGAAACTAAGGAAAATGTATATTGGATTAAGTAATTCACATATTAGCTTAATGAATAAGTATGGGATCTATTTAAAAGTAAAAGTGGAGCATAAAAAAATAGTAAAACTTCACGATTCAAAATATAAGTTTAATATTCTCTTAAATAAGATAAAAACAGATATTAAGAAGAGTATAGTAAGTATTGAGGATTATAAAAGACTAAGAGAAATATATATAGAATTAAGCTCAAAAGTTGGTTTTGTCAGAAAAAGATGGTTGTATAACAAAGTATTGAAAATACATAGTAAATTAGAAAAGCTTAAAAAAAGGTAGATATTTCTAAAGGTGGGCAAGCTAGGCTGGGAGGTTAGCGCTCTCCTGTTACTGTAAACACGCTTTAGACAGAGCTGAAGCTTAGATTGAGGTATTAACTTAATATATCAGTCTTGATATGGACTATGAGATTCTGTCCTGTAGGATTGGTATTTTAATGAACCGGTTCAGAGCAGGAATGCGGCAGACCTAAATTCTAATACTGATGCTTATAGGGTAGCGGAATTGAGGAGATATTAAGATCAACTGGTATGTTTTGTTTCTATCGATTTCTGGGTGTGCTTGCCCACTTTATTTTCTGCTTTTCATATAGAAATAGATGTCTAAGGCTATTACTGCTATTATGAATATAACAGCAAAGCCAAGCGGGCTTGATAAATTTAGTTTTGTTTCTGTAGGCGCAACTGCAAATCCTGTTATAGAAGGGCTGATAAACAAAAAGTTAATAAGAAAAATTGCTGAAACAATGTTTAATACGAATGTTGATGTTCTCATGCTATTCATTGACATATGTGAGCCAGGATTTATACTTTTCGTTTTTTCCCTTTACAATATCCATAAATATGTCCTTTAGCTTAGTTGTTATTGGCCCAGGTTCTCCATTACCTATCTTTTGGTCATCTACAGAACCTATCGCTGTTACTTCCGCAGCTGTTCCAGTAAACCAGACCTCTGTTGCATTCTTAATCTCATCTGCAGTAATATCTTTCTCAATAACCTCGTATCCTTCATCCTTAGCGAGTTGAATTATTGATTTTCTAGTAATTCCAGGCAAGATTGTTCCTAGTTTAGGTGTATAAATCTTACCGTCTTTAGCACAAAAGACATTTTCACCTGGTCCCTCACTTATTATACCCTTATAATCTAGCAATAAAGCCTCATCATAGCCGCCTTTGTTGATTTCTAAACTTGCTAAGATTGAATTTGCATAGTTCCCACATATCTTTGCGTTTGGATCAGTTGTTCCAGGATGGATTCTGATTATTTTTGGAATTTTAACTTTGACAGCATCTGCTGAAAGGTATTTTCCCCAAGGCCATACTGCTATAGAACAATTTACTGGGCAGCCTACTGGGTTAACACCCATTTTTCCATACCCAAAGATTATTAATGGCCTTATGTAGCCTGCTTTTAGTTTATTAACTTTGATTGTTTCCTTGATTGCTTCTGTAAATTGCTCTTTTGAATAAGGAAACTTCATTTCAAATGCTTTAGCAGAATAGAATAACCTATCCACGTGGTCTTTTAATCTGAAAACTGCTGGTCCTTTGTCTGTTTCATAACATCTAATGCCTTCAAATACTCCTCCGCCATAATGTAATGTGTGTGTAATTACATGTATCTTAGCGTCTTTCCAGGGGACTTGTGTTCCATCCATCCAGATAAACTCTGTTTCTTCCATTATAATCACCGTTTATAGTGGTATTCAGATTTTATTTAAATAGTTTTTGCTAGTATAACGACAAAAACCAAAGAATTATTGGTATTGTGATTATTGAAATTAATGTGCTTATGAAAACTATTGAAGCTACTAAATCTGGGTCTCTTCTATATTTATGGCAGATTACCATTGTCAAAACAGCTGAGGGCATTGCTGCCTCTAAGATCAATATATTTCTTAGAACGCCAGTTAGAGAAAAGAGAGAAACAATTGATAAAGCTATTATAAATCCGGCCCCTATTCTGAATAATGAAACAAGCAATGCTTTCTTAACTTGTTTTACTTTTATTTTGGTTAATCTATAACCTAAGACAATTAAAGCTAACGGAATTGTTATTTGTCCAATCATGTCTATTGGTGTTAATACTAAAGAAGGCAATTTGTAATTTATAATATTAAAAAGTAATGCAATGAGGATTGCATAGATTAGAGGTATTTTGAAGATTTCCCTGAAATCATTTTTGTGGTGGGCTAAGTAGATGCCTAGGCTCATTAAGACAACTGTCTCTATTGCGCTATATATGACCGCATAAGACAGACCTATAACTCCAAAAGCGAATAGTGCAACTGGAAAACCCAGATAACCAGTGTTGCCAAACATCATTGGCAGTTGCAATCCTTTTTCTTTTATTCTTGAGAGTTTTATAATTATTGTTGAAATTACCCACAATATTAGAATGATAATCAGAACATAACCAATCATTGAGAAGAATTCTGCTATTTTAATTTCGCTTTTTTGTAAAGAAGAAAATACTAAAGCTGGAGCTGTTATGTACATTATGATGAAAATAAATGGATCTAGGTTTAGTTTTTTTATTTTGCCTAGTAATGCTCCTAATGCTATTATTAAGAAAATTGGTATAACTATATTGATTATGTTCATTGTTTATTTACCATAACAATTTTTTCCTAAGAATTTCTCTCTGTATGATTCTAACAATGGCGTTATTTTTCTTTTTGGTGGTTTAACTTTTTTTAGCCTTTCTTTTATTTCATTGTCTGTTAATCTAACATTTATTTTCCTTTCTGGAATGTTTATTTCAATTATATCTCCATCTTTTATTGCTGCAATTGGACCATTATTATAAGCTTCCATTTCAATATGGCCAACGCATGGGCCTGATGTTCCTCCTGAAAACCTTCCGTCTGTGATTAAAGCTACTCTTGTGTAGCCAGCTCCTTTAATTGCATCTGTTGGCGTTAACATTTCTGGCATTCCTGGTGCTCCACAAGGTCCTTGGTAGGGTAAAACTATAACGTCGCCTTCTTTTATTTTCTTTTTTTGAATTGCATCCAATAAATCATCTTCGGTATAGAATACTTTTGCAGGACCACCATGTTTCATCATATCTTTTTCTACTGCTGTTTGTTTTATAATAGAAGAGTGTGCAATATTGCCTTTTAGTACAGCTATCCCCCCTTGAGCCATATAGGCATTGTCTAAAGTTCTGATTATGTTATTATCAGTTACTTTTCCTTGTTCTGCAATTTTTTTTATTGAAATTAGATTTACTGTTGGATAATCTTTTAGTATGCTTTTTAACCTGTTTAAAACTGCTGGAATGCCTCCTGCTTTGTCAATATCTGCCATTTCATGAATTCCAGCAGGGATTATTTTACATAAATTTGGAGTTTCTCTTGATATTTTGTCAAAAGTATTAACATCTATATCAACTCCCGCTTCTTTTGCTATTGCTGGAATATGCAAAACAGTATTTGTTGAGCCGCCCATTGCCATATCTACCCTTATTGCATTTTCAAAAGCGTTCTTGGTCATAATGTCTTTGGGTTTAATATCTTTTTTCACTAAGTCTACTATTCTTTTTCCTGTTTCATAAGCTTGTTTTTTCTTTAAAGGATCTAAAGCTAAGGTTGTTGCGCATTTTGTTAATGACATGCCTAATACTTCTGTTACAGTTGCCATTGTGTTTGCTGTGTATAAACCAACGCAAGAACCTGCTCCACAAACCATGCAGGGCAATAAGGCATTGGCTTCTTTTTCAGTCATTGTTCCGCCTTTTACTTTCCCTACAATGCCAAAACCTTCAATAGGGTGATGCTTGGAACCATCTTTTCCAATATTTGCTTTCATGGGTCCGCCAGTAAGGATAATGGATGGTAAGTTTAATCTTCCAGCTGCCATTAACATACCTGGTGTTATCTTATCGCAGTTTGTAACTCCAACCCAACCGTCCATTGAATGGGATAAAACCATTATCTCTATGTTATCTGCAATATGTTCTCTAGATGGGAGAGATAAACGCATTTCTACATGCATTGCTATTCCATCACATACACCAGGAACACCCCATATAAATGGAATTCCTCCAGCGTCTTTGATTCCCCTCATTACCTCATTGCTCAGTTCATTTAGGTGTATGTGGCCTGGAATTATATTGTTGTAAGAATTTGCTATACCAATAAATGGCTTGTCTGATTTCAAATCTTCTGGTTTTACGCCTGCTGAAAGCAGTAAAGCCCTATGTGGCAAGGTTGCAATATCTTTTTTTATTATGTCTGAACGCATTATTATCACCTTTATTTTATGTAATTAATTAAACTTCCTATCCCCTCTATTTTAATCTCTATTTCATCTCCTTTTTTCATCGAACCAATGCCTGCTGGTGTTCCTGTTGCTATAATGTCTCCTGGATTTAAGGTCATTATTTTTGAGATAAATGAGACGAGTTCTTCAACTTTGAAGATGAAATTTTTTGTATTTGAGTTTTGTTTTATTTCTCCGTTAAGGAAAGATTGAATCTTTACATTATTTGGGTTTATGTCTTTTACTATCTTAGGTCCTACTGGGCAGAATGTGTCAAATGATTTTGCCCTTGTCCATTGGCCATCTTTTTTCTGCAAATCCCTTGCAGTTATGTCATTTAAGCAAGTGTAACCTTCGATATGGTCTTTTGCTTGTCCTGGTTCCAGATTTTTGCATTTGTCTTTTATTACTATTGCTAATTCTGCTTCATAATCAACTCTTCCGGATTGTTTTGGGTAAATGATGTTTTCTTCTGGGCCTATTAAGGCGGTTATTGGCTTTATGAATAGGATTGGCTCATCTGGCAAAGGCATGTTTAGCTCTTTAGCGTGGTCTTTGTAGTTAAGGCCAACACACACTATTTTTGTTGGTTTTTGCTTTAGAAATTGTAAGTTGGACATTTTAAAAAAGAAAAAAATTATTTTTTTGTAAAAAGACTCCTTATCTCCTTACCTACTTGTTCTATTGGATGGTTAAAATCTTCTTCCTGTAGCTTGTTTAAAACTGGCTTTCCGTTTTTGCATTCTCTAACCCATTCCCTTGCAAATTTTCCGGATTCAACATCTTTAAGCATCTTCTGCATTACTTTTTTTGTTTTAGCTGTTATTATTTTTTTGCCCCTTGTCAATCCGCCGTATTTTGCTGTGTTGGAAACTGCTTTCCACATTTCTGTAAAGCCGCCTTTATACATCAAGTCAACTATTAGCTTTAGTTCGTGTAAGCATTCGAAATAAGCCATTTCTGGAGGGTATCCAGCTTCAACTAAGGTGTCAAATCCTGCTTTTACTAATTCTGTTACTCCACCACATAAAACTGCTTGCTCTCCAAATAAATCTTCATAGGTTTCTTGTTCAAAGGTGCATTCTAGAATGCCTGCTCTTGTCCAGTGCATTGCTTTTGTCATTGCTAAAGCAACCTCTCTTGCCTTGCCTGATGCATTTTGTTTTACTGCTACTAATCCCGGAACACCAAAGCCTTCCAGGTATTGTCTTCTTTCTTCTGGTCCTGGCGCTTTTGGGGCAACCATTATTACGTCAACGTCTGCTGGTGGAACAATCCTTTTAAAGCAAATGTTAAACCCATGTGAAAAACATAATGTTTTTCCTGCTTTCATGTGTTTTCTTATTTGTTTCTTGTATACTTCTGCCTGGTATTCATCTGGTACAAGGATGTGAACAATATCTGCTATTTTTGCAGCTTCTCCTATTTCATATACCTCAAAACCATCTTCTTTTGCTTTTTGCCAGCTTGGATTTGGTTTATCTCCTAAATTTTCTGTTTCTCCTATGATTACATTCACACCAGATTCCTTTAAACAATTTGCTTGAGCATTTCCTTGGCTTCCGTAACCTATAACTGCTATTGTTTTTCCATTTAGTATGGATTCGTCTGCATCTTTGTCTGTTAATATATTTATCATTTTATCATCCCCCGTGTTTATTTTTGATAATATTTAATGGTATATAAATCTAACTTAATTTAGATACAACAGCGTCCCCCATATCTGATGTTGTGTTTTTACCACCTAAGTCTTTTGTCTTTACTTTTCCCTCTTTTAATACTGATTCTATTGCTTTTACAATTTGTTCTCCTACTTTTGGTTGTCCAATCTCATCTAACATCATGACTCCGGCCCAGATTGTTGCCAATGGATTAGCAACATTCATTCCTTTATATTTTGGAGCTGAACCGTGAATAGGCTCGAACATTGAGATTCCATCTGGATTAATATTCCCTCCAGGAGCTAATCCTAATCCTCCTTGAATCATTGCGCCCAAGTCAGTTATTATATCACCAAACATATTTGGCGTTGTAACTACTTTAAACCATTCTGGATTTTTGACAAACCACATTGTAATTGCGTCTACAAACATAAATTCTGGTTTTATTTTTGGATAAGATTTTCCAACTTCTTCAACTGTTTCTCTCCAAAAACCATAGATGTCTGAAAGCACATTTGCCTTATCCACAAAATAGGCTGTTTCTACTTTTTGTTTTTTGGCTAATTCAAAGCCGTATTTAATTACTCTTTCAGCTCCTTTTTTACTAATTACGCCAATTTGATAAGCAATTTCATCTGTGTTTTCTATGTCTAAGTTGAATTTTACTTTGTAAAGCTCTCTTAATACCTCAAGCTGCTGCTTGTTTTTTCCTGCTTTTGCCCTGCCACCTATGCCAACATAGAAATCTTCTGTGTTTTCCCTAACAACTGTAAAATCTATGTCTTTAGGGGTTTTATCTTTTAATGGACAAGAAACGCCTTCTAATAATTTAATGGGCCTTAGGTTTACGAACTGATCAAAATAAAATCTTGTTTTTAGTAAAATTCCTTTCTCCAAAATTCCCGGCTTGCATCTTGGATCACCTAATGCACCTAAGTAGATAGCTTTACAGGTTTGTTTTATCTCTTTTAATGTTTCTTCTGTAATCAGTTCTCCTGTTTTTAGGTATTTTTCTGCTCCATTATCATATTCTACCCAATTGATTTTGAAATTGTTTTTGTCTGCAACTGCATCTATTACTTTCGCGCCTTCTGCTATTATTTCTGGCCCTATGCCATCTCCTGGTATTTTTGCTATTTTGTAGGTTTTCATTTTTTAATATAGTTAAGCAAGCCTCCTGCATTGATTATGTCTAAAGCAAACTTTGGAAATGGTGTGAATTTAAATTCTTTTTTATTAGCCAAATCTTTTATCGTTCCTTTTTCTAAATTTATTTCTAATTCATCTCCTTGTTTTATGTTTTTTGAAGCATCCTTGCATTCTATTGGCAAGAATCCGTTGTTTATGGCGTTTCTGAAGAAGATTCTTGCAAATGTGTTTGCAATTACTGCGTTTATTCCTGAACCTCTTAATGCCCAAATAGCATGTTCTCTGGATGAACCACAGCCAAAATTATTTCCTGATACAATAAAATCTCCTTTAGACACTTTATCAACAAATTCTTTGTCTAAATCTTCCATTGCGTGCTTTGCTAATTCCTTTTCATCGTCTGTAGTTAAGTACCTAGCTGGAATTATCAGGTCTGTATCAATATCGTCTCTGTTGTAAACTTGCGCTTTTCCCTTCATTTTACATACCTTCTAGGATCAACTATCTTTCCTTCTATTGCTGAAGCTGCTACGGTTGCTGGAGAGGCTAAGTAGACTTCTGATTCTGGGTGACCCATCCTTCCAACAAAGTTTCTGTTTGTTGAAGAAATGCAGCGCTCTCCTTTTGCTAATATTCCCATATAGCCGCCTAAGCATGCTCCGCATGTTGGTGCTGAAACTGTTGCTCCAAAATCCATGAATATATCTAACAAACCTTCTTTGTTTGCCTGTTTCCATATCTCTGTGGTTGCAGGTACGACTATCATTCTTGTGCCTTTGGCAATCTTTTTTCCTTTTACAATTTCAGCTGCTATTCTCAAATCTTCTATTCTTCCGTTTGTGCAGCTGCCTAAGTAAGCCTGGTCTATCTTTATGTTCATCTTTTCAGCTTCTTTTGCTGTCTTGCCGTTGCTTGGCAGATTAGGGAAAGATACTATTGGCTCCAAATTTGTTACATCATACTTCTTTATTTCTAAGTAATTTGCATCTTTGTCTGATTTTACAACTTCAAATTTTTTATTTGTTCTCTTTTTAACATAATCTATTGTTTTTTGATCTGGGTTAATAACTCCTGTTTTTCCGCCTGCTTCTATTGCCATGTTAGTTATTGTCATCCTTGCTTCTACGCTTAAATCATCTATTGTTGAGCCTGAAAATTCCATTGATTTGTATAAAGCGCCGCCTACTCCAATGTCTGATATTATATTTAGGATTATGTCTTTTGAGTAGACTCCTTTTGGTAATTTGCCGTTGATTACGAATTTAATTGTTTCAGGAACCTTAAACCATAATTTTCCGGTTGCTATTGCTGCTGCTAGGTCTGTTGAGCCTACTCCTGTAGAGAATGCACCTAAAGCTCCATGAGTGCATGTATGTGAATCACCACATATTATTGTTGTTCCTGGCAATACATGGCCTTGTTCAGGCAATATTGCGTGGCAAACACCATGACGGCCAACTTCATAATAGTTTTCTATTTTGTTCTTGTTTACCCAATCCCTCAACCTTTTAGCTAGTTCTGCGGATTTTATATCTTTGTTAGGAACGAAATGGTCTGGTGTCACAACTATCTTATCTTTGTCAAAAACTTTATTGATTCCTCTTTCATCAAGCATCTTAATTGCTGGAGGGGTTGTTACATCGTGGCACATGACTATATCTAGATCTGCGTTGATTATCTCTCCTGGCCTTACAATATTTTTATTACAGTGTTTTGCAAGTATCTTTTCAGTTATAGTCATACTCATTTTTTATCCTCTTGAAACAGCCGTTACACCCGTTCTTGAGATTTCTTTTATTCCAAATTGTTTCATTAGTTCAATAAAAGCATCTATTTTAGCAGGAACACCTATTAGTTCAGCAGTAACTGACTTTGTGTTTATATCTACAATTTTTGTTTTGTATATACTTACGTATTTTAATATCTCTTCTTTTGCTTTTTTATTAGGTATTGCAATTTTGATTAAACAAAGCTCCCTTATAACTGATTTGCTTTCGGGCATTTCAATTACTTTGACAACATCTATTAATTTGTTTACTTGTTTTTCAACCTGTTCTATTATAGCATCATCAGCTATTACAGTTACAACCATTTTGCTTATACCTGGCTTTGTTGTTTTGCCTACTGTAATTGTGTCTATGTTAAATCCCCTCCTTGCGAATAAAGAAGAGATTCTTGTCAATACGCCTGGTTGATCTTCAACAAGCATTGCAATTGTGTGTTTTCCCTCTTTGGTCATTTTATTCGCCCTCATTGAAAAATTTTCCTTCTGATATCATACAACCTCCAAAAGCATCTTTTAAATTACCTCCAGGGTATAACATTGGCAGGATATTTGCTTTCTCGTCTATTTGTACATCAATAAGGGTTGTTATATCATTCTTTATAGCTTCTTTTAATGCTGGCTCAAGCTCTGATTCTTTTGTAACTCTTATTCCTTTTAGGCCATAAGCTTCTGCAACTTTTATGAAGTCGGGTGTTGTTCCTAGGTAAACATGCGAGTAACGCTTATTATGGAATAACTCAAGCCATTGCCTGACCATGCCCAGATATGAATTATTCATAATAATCGGAATTACCTTAATATTCTCTTCTTTTACTGTTCCTAATTCCTGGATAGTCATCTGGAATGAGCCATCTCCGTCTATTAAAAACACATTGGAGTCTGGCTTAGCAACCTTTGCACCGATGGATGCTGGAAAACCATAACCCATTGTTCCTGCGCCGCCAGAGCTAATAAAGGTTCTTGGCTTTCTTAATTTAAGGAAATGCCCTGCGAACATCTGGTGCTGGCCTACACCCGTTACAACTATATCATCTGGTTTCAGAATTTTGTTTAATGTCTGCATGACAAATTTTGGATGCATTCTTTTTGTTTTTGGTGTTGGAACACATGCGTCACATAATACTTTGTATTTTTTTATTTTGTCTATCCATACTGTTTTTTCTTTTATGGGCAGTTTCTTAATTTCTGCTGTTAATTCTGTTATAACATTTTTAGCTTCTCCAACTATTGGAATATCTATTTTAACGTTCTTGCCAATCTCTGCGGGGTCTACATCTGCATGGATTATTTTTGTATTTTCCATATATGTTTTTAGGTTGCCAGTAATTCTGTCTGAAAACCTACAACCAATTGCTATTAGCAAATCTGTTTGTAAACTAGCAAAGTTGGCTATCTTTCTTCCATGCATACCTACTATGCCTAGGCTTAATGGATGGTATTCATCAAATGCTCCCTTGCCCATGAATGTTGTTGTTACAGGAATTTTTGTCAATTCCACTAATTCCATCAATTCTTTTGAAGCATTTGAGATTATTGCTCCCCCACCTATCAGGAACAATGGGCGTTCTGCTTTTAAGATAGCGTCTGCTGCTTTTTTTATCTGAATTGGGTTAGGATGTATTGTCGGCTGAAATCCGCGTATCTCTACTTCATTTGGGATTGGATCTGTAACTTCCCCTATTTGAGTGTCTTTAGGCAAGTCAATATAGACAGGGCCTGGCCTTCCTTCTGTTGCAATCTTAAATGATTTCATTATCATTGGAGCTATCTGGTTAGGGTTTCTAACCTGAAAATTATGTTTTGTTATTGGTAAGGTTATGCCCATCATATCTGCTTCCTGGAAAGCATCATTTCCGATTAGAGATGTTGGGACTTGGCCTCCAAATGCAATTATAGGGACAGAGTCCTGCTGAGCATCCATTATACCTGTAACTAAGTTTGTACCTCCTGGGCCTGATGTTGCTATGCATACTCCTGCTTTTCCTGAGGCTCTTGCGTAGCCTTCTGCTGCGTGCGCTGCACCTTGTTCGTGCCTTACCAAAATATTCTTTAGCTTACCTTTGTAGTCCAAGTATGCATCAAATAGGGGTATAACTGCTCCCCCTGGAAACCCAAAAGTTACATCTACTCCCTGTTTAATTAATGTTTCCATAATTGTATGTGAGCCGTCCATTTTATCACCTAATAGTTTGCTTTAATTTTCTTTTGGTTCTTAAAGTTCAATGCCTTATTCATACCTTTTATCAAAGCGATAGCAGATGCCATCATGATATCCTCATTGACAGCTTCTGCCTTAAATATATTGCCGTTAGCATCTTGGACTTTTATTGAAACATCTGCCAATGCGTCTGTACCCCCAGTGATTGCTTTCAATCCATACTCTTTTAAGGTTATTGATGGATCTATCATTGTGCTTATAGCGTGACTTACTGCATCAACTGGGCCTAGACCATTTCCTTTTCCTGTCTTTTTTTCTCCATTAATCATCAAAGTTACTGTTGCTTCTGGACTAATCTTGTTACCTGTGATAATCTTAAGTTCATCAAGATGAATGGTTTCTTCTTCTTTGGATATCTCTCCTGCGATGTCTGTTGCAATAGCAATAATGTCTTCTTTCATCACTTCCTTTTGCTTATCCGCAAGCTCTTTTACTTTTGAAATGACTTTTTCAACCTGCTCTTTCTCTAAACCATATCCCATTTCTTTTAAAACAGATTCAACAGCGTGCTTACCGGAGTGTTTTCCGATTACAATATTTGTGCCTTCCCAGCCTATATCTTCTGATCTCATAATTTCGTAAGTTGATTTGTCACTTAATACACCATGTTGATGTACTCCAGCTTCGTGAGCAAATGCGTTTTTGCCTACAATTGCCTTATTCCTCTGCACGGCCATTCCTGTTAAAGATGAAACCAACTGGGATGTTTTGAATATTTCTTTTGTGTTTATGCCTGTGTATACATCTTTGAAAAAATCCTTTCTTGTCTTTAGGTTCATAACAACCTCTTCTAATGAGCAATTACCTGCTCTTTCACCTAAACCATTGATTGTGCATTCTATCTGTAAAGCTCCGTTTTTTATAGCTTCTAATGAGTTTGCAACCGCTAAACCCAAATCATTATGGCAATGGATGCTGATTATTACGTTGTTTTCTTTTATTAGGTTTCCTAATTTATCAAAGACATATTTTATTCTTTTTCCGAATTCATCTGGTTCTGCATATCCTACTGTATCTGGGATGTTTATAGTTGTAGCTCCAGCTTTGATTGCTGCTTCAACTACATCACACATATAGCCTAAGTCTGTTCTTGCAGCATCTTCCGGGCTGAACTCTACGTCTTTGCAAAGAGATTTTGCATGTTTAACTGCTTCTGATGCCATCTGTATTATCTCTTCTTTTGATTTTCTAAGCTTTTTTTCTCTGTGAATCTGTGAAGTTGCTATGAAAGTATGAATTCTTGGTTTTTTAGAATATTTTACTGCTTCCCATGCCCTGTCTATATCTTCTTTTGTGGTTCTTGCTAAACCACAGATTGCGGGGTCTTGAACTTCCTTAGCTATCAATTTAACAGCTTCAAAATCCCCTTCAGAGCTTATAGGAAAACCTGCTTCAATTATGTCAACACCTAGTTTTGCTAGTTGTTTAGCTATGATAAGCTTCTCCTGCATTGTAAGAGATGCTCCTGGTGATTGTTCACCGTCCCTTAATGTTGTGTCAAAAATAATAATCTTTTTTGCCATGTTCTTCACCTTTTGTTCATTGTTTTATAAACTTTTTCCTCCTTTTAGCCTTATGAAAAGAAGATTTATCCTTTGGCCCTTAATCCTCAATTTTAAGAATTAGGGCAATCATAACAGAATCAAAAGCACTAGAACTAGTAAAAGAATACTTAATTTAGATGCACTAGTTCTCTTCATATTACCTGGAAATGGATATGTTATATTTAAATCTTACTAGTTTTGTTATATAAAAACAACAAATTTATATATATAAATATTTAAGATTGAATATTATGAAAAATATGGTTTGGTGGATTGTGTTTGTTTTATTAGCTGGCTTAGTTAGCGCAGAGAGTATATTTCTTAGCGATTATATGGGGGAAGGTGAAACTAAGGTTTATGAAACAAATGACGGAGTTTATGTTATTAGTTTATTATCTGTTTCTGATAGCCAAGGAAAGGCAGTATTTAGGTTAAATGATGAAATGTCAAAAGGGATCAAGAAAGGGGATAGTTATGTGTTTAAGGGTGGTTCTGAGATTGTTGTTAAAGATCTAGTTATTAATGATGCTCAAGATACTAATGATGAAGCTTATTATTATTTTTATGGCACTGGGGAGGGTGTTTTGGAGCTGAAGAATGTTTCAAATTATGTTTTGGAAAATAATCTTTGTAATTTTGATGGTCAATGCTTAAATGAGAGCAAGGAGAATTGCTGCTATGATTGCGGGTGTGGTGAAGATGAGAAATGTGTGAATAATAAGTGCGTTGAGGCGGAGGGGGAGAAAGAGGAGACTGAAGAAAAGGCAGAGGAACCTGTTGAAGAAAAGAAAGAAGAGGTTGAGGAAGAAGAAGTTAAAAAGGCAAGTAAGGAGAAAAAAGCAGCTTATGCAATGGCGGGGGTAATTCTGATTTTAGTATTAGTAGTTATCTGGTTTGTTTTAAGGAAAAAACGAAAGATTTTTTAGTGTTCTAACATTTTTTCAAATTTGATAATTTTTTCCCTTAGACATTCTTTTCTGGGGTTTTTTGTAAAAGACTTATATATCTCTCCTTGAAATTTGCATTTTAATTTGCTGTTGCAAAGATTGATTATTTCAGATATGCCAGTCATGTACTTGCATAGTTCTTCTTTAGATAGAGAATTCAGATATTGGTTAAAACCTTCCTGTGAATTATCTTTTATAGAATTAGTTATCTTTAGCTCTCTTAAAGCCTGCTGTTTAGCTTTAATACGCTCTATATCAGATTGTAAATCTGGCAATCTAACACCCCCATTATTTACAATATGGAATATAATGGAATATTTAAAGTTTACTCTAAAATGACCTCCTCTGTGGACTAAAGTCCACAGTATCCAGCTAAGGTCGGAAGGTTCGACCTAGCAAGCAACAGCGTGATGCTCTGCTTGTTTTAAGATGTACATTATAGTGTCGCTAAGTTGATT
>Ga0268276_1002296_pt1 | contig 16565 bp, 12 predicted proteins | sample saktaG_4_FD_190145 | JGI IMG/M metagenome (GOLD analysis project Ga0268276, IMG submission 190145) | Saline water microbial communities from Sakinaw Lake, British Columbia, Canada - sak_2010_1_5_45m | ecosystem: Environmental > Aquatic > Non-marine Saline and Alkaline > Saline ...
TATTGTAGGGACAGGCCTTCAGGCCTGTCCGCGTACGGGCGTACCTGAAGGTACGCCCGTACGTTTGATCAACCTGTAGGGGCGGGTTTTTAAACCCGCCCGCTATATTCATACGATACTAATAGAATACTAGCTGGAATTTAATCCTGCGCCTCCAACACCGACGTCCCCGTTGTGCTTCTCATCTGTTCGCTCAGGTCTATACCTTTCTTCTTCAAATATGCCTTCCTGATAAACCACCATACAGTCCCCAGTAGAAGCATCCCGACCAGGACGATTATCGTATAAGGCGTTTTAGTGATGTCGCCTTTATCGTCCAGCATATCGAGCACTATGCCGAAAAGAAATATTAGCGAGAAAAGCACTATGCAACCTATCCAGGTAAACCATCTCCAGAATTTGTTAAACTGAAAAATACCTTTTTTGTATAGTTCCGGTATTTTTTTTGGCATCATCAGTACGGCAGTGGCGCCCAGTATTTGCACTATCATAATTGCCAGCACCTGGACCAGCGCATATTGCTCGATGCTGGCGGCAACCAATATACCTATTAATTCCAGTACGAATACGAGCAGTATGGCAATGCCGGGTGTAGAGTACTTCTTATCGATTTTAGCTACAGCCTGCGGGATCAGACCATCCCTGGCCCAGGCCACAAATGTGCGGGCTCCGGACATGGTCAAGCCGTTGATGGTCGTCAACACGGCACAGGTAAAAGCGACATAAAGCAGTATCACCAGCGGCGGTGAAAGAAACGTTGCCGCAGCAATCCAGATGGCATCGCTCCCCGCCTTGCCTGCTTGATCCCATGGCATGGTAGCCACCAGGGCGAAAGACTGCAGAACGTAGAGTATCAGAATGATAACCAGGGAAATAATTAATGCGCGCGGTATTGTGCGCCGCGGATTCTTTATCTCGCCCCCTATCTCCGCCAGAGCAATAAAACCAATCCAACCCACAGACGCCACAACTATCACCAGTATGAAGGGCAACACCCCGTTTGGGAAAAGCGGAATTAGATTAGCAGGATTAGCATTTATTGCCCCACCTATTCCAAAGATCAGTATGCCCAGTATAAACAGTGCGAACATTAGGGCCTGGATCCGGATTGATAGCGAAATGCCAAAATAATTGATCACAGCGAAAATCGCAATCAGACCGATCGACCAGGCCAATTCAGGGATTACCGGCACGGATAAACAGATGATTTTAGCAAAACCCACCGCCACAAATACATTGGCCGTTATTATTGCTATAGCGCCGGCAATAGAGCAGATGCCTCCCCAGAACGGTGAAAGCATCCTGGTGACGGAAACATAATTGGCGCCCGTTACAGGAAGAGTGCCCGTCAACTGTATCTGATAGAGAATGGTAAAAAGTGCAGGCACCACACCCAGAGCATAAGCTATCCACACACTGGGGCCTGTTAATCCCGCCAGCGAAGGCAGCAATATGAATATGGAAGATCCGACAACGGTACCTGTGATTAAAGCTATAGCCCCCAACAACCCTATTTTTCTCTGCAAAACCTGTTCCACGCGTTACCTCCCCGGCAGATGCATTCTGCCAGTTTCGCTTTCTCAACCGTCGTGAAAAGCAAAATAAAAAACCAATGATGATGATATTTTGTTTATCAAGCGATTGATTTTTATCCATATATTACCAGCACAATCAAGGTCTGTCAACAGCACAATTTAATATCAATATGGCCTGATCTACAATGATTTGGTGTTGACAAACAACCGCCTCTATAATAAACTATCAAGCGATTGATAAAGAATTAGCGATGAGGTAGCAATGAAATCAGCAGAAAGGAAAACCGGCCCCGGCAGCGTATTGGTCAAGAGCAATGTACGTAAAATGGAAATTGTAAATAAAACGGCGGTGCTGTTTATTAAAAAGGGGTACCCTGGCACCTCGGTGAGAGATATTGCAGCGGAGTGTGATATGAACCTAGCTACACTCTACCATTACGTCGGCTCCAAGGAGAACATTCTATCGCTGTATCTTGACTCTGTTACAGAATCAATGTCTCAATTCACCAGGGAAGCGTTGCCGATGCTACAAAATATTCCGCCCAGAGAGGCGCTCAGCATGGCTATACAAATGTATCTCAATTATTGCGATGAACTTCAGGATGTCATCGTCTTCTGGCACCAGGAATCCAGAAATTTGAAACCGGAAAAACTTGGCAGGCTTATATCTCAGGAGATCCAGTTGGCGGATATGCTCAAGTCCATCCTTACCTGGGGTATTCGCTCGAAAGATTTTAAAATCAAGGACCTTGATGTCCAGGCACACTCTATCATCGTGCTCTGTGATACGTGGTGCCTAAGGCGCTGGTATTTCCGTCACAAATACTCGTTGAAGGAGTACACAGAACTGATCACAGATATCATACTTAAAGGCGTATCAGCTCAGGAATAGTTATCATCGTGCCGTTAAAACCGGCGAACTTCACAGCACATCCAGTTTCCGATTCAGCAAAATAATTAAGGGGGTAGACAAATGCGTATTCTGGTGTTGGGCGGAGCAGGACATATGGGCGAGGAGATAGTAAATCAACTGATCTCTCGTAGCGATGTCAGCATAACCGTCGCCGATGCCGCGGCCGGCAAACTGGCCAAATTGTCCGAACGCCTGGGATCAAAAATCGATACGGCGGTTGTTAACGTTGACGACTCCGGTAGCCTGATAAGCGAGATGAAAAAAGCGGACGTGGTGGTCAGCGCGGTCGGGCCTTATTACAAGTATGCGACCAAAATAATCGAGGCCAGCATCGCCGCTCGTGTCAATATGGTCGACATCGATGACGACTTCGACGCCACCCTGGCCTCGCTGAAAATGGATTCCGCCGCTGAAAAGGCAGGGGTGACCGTCATCGTCGGATGCGGTGCAAGCCCTGGAGTGACCAACATCATGGCCAGATACGGAGCGGACAAACTCAATAAAGTGGAGGAGATAAGGCTTTACTGGGCGGAGAGCGCCACCGATCCAGCCGGCCCCGCTGCGATGATACACTGGTTCCATATCACTTCCGGGGAAGTCCCCATGTTTATCAACGGCGACTGGGTCAACGTCAAAGGCCTATCCGAGCCGGAGGTGGTGGAGTTTATGCCTCCCCTGGGAAAACTGGAGGTCTGCTATACCGGTCACGCTGAGCCGGTGAGCCTGCCCCGTTTCATTAAAGGTGTTAAAGATGTGACCATCAAGGGGGCCGTCTTCCCTTCACGCATGCTTGATGTATATAAGACGTTATCCGAGTTGGGATTCGGCAGTGCGGAAACCTTCAATCTTCCCGAGGGATATTCGATTCCGGTCAGAGAGCTGTCGGTCAGGCTTTTACGCGCAATGCCCCGCTTTGCTCCCCAGTTCTTTCTTGATCTATACAACGAGGAGATGGCTAAATACGCAGGCTGTGCTGGCGCTACCAAGGTCGTGGTGAGCGGGCAGAAAGATGGGGATCCAACCATGTATGCTTACGATTTAATGACTGACTCGGTTCGCACGGGCACCGCCACTCCCGCAGCTGTAGCAGCGCTGCTCCTGGCGCGCGGCGAAGTGAACAAACACGGAGTGCTGGCGCCGGAAGGCGCTTTCGCGCCGGATACATTCCTCAAGGAATTGAACGCTCCCATATATGAAGTCGAGACCAGAAAAAGACAGGTTGTAAATACTGCGAAGCTCGGCTGACAGGCCATGAGTCAGGAGCAAAGATAAAGGAGGTTGAAAATGGATAAATATCAGAGTAAGGACAGGACTGTGGGGCGTGTACTGGAGCTCAAGGCTGAAAAGAACGGTGACAAGCCCTTCTGTTACTTCGAAGATACTATGGTTACGTACAGGGGACTGGACAAAACAGCCAACAAGGTGGGGAACAGCTTTTTAAAACTGGGGCTGAAGAAAGGTGACAAGGTTTGTGTCCTGTTACCCAACTGTCTTGAATTCCTTTATGTTATGTTCGGCCTCGCCAAATCAGGTATCACGATGGTTTCCATCAACTTCAATCAGAAGGGTAATATCCTTGCCTACATGATCAATAACTCCGATGCCAAAGCCCTCGTTGTGCATAAAAAGTATATCGACAACGTGAAAGCTATAGAAGGCGAATTAAAGAACCTCGATAAGCTGATTATCTGCCCCGATACCGATAACGCGCCCTCCTTCAAGTTCGATACTATTGCATGGCCGGAGATGCTGAAGGCCGAAGATGCAGCAATTAAAGCTGAAATCCATTATAGCGATATCTTCTGCATGCAATTCACTTCCGGCACCACCGGCGCTTCCAAGGCGATCATGCAGCCGCACAATCAATATGTCTTCGCTGGTGAAAAAATGATCGAGGTGACGCACGGCACCGAGGGCGGGAATTTTTACAACTGGTTCCCCATGTATCATTTCTCAGGGATGGGGAACGCAACCATGAGCACACTGATGAGCGATTCCACAATGTACATGGTGGAGACTTTCAGCCTGCGCAAATGGTGGGACGACCTGAGGCGTTTTAAAATCACAGCGACCGGTGGTTTCGGTCAGATCCTGCAACTGCTAATGATAATGCCGGAATCGCCCGACGACAGGAACCACCAGGTTAAAAACATGATCTGCGCATGGGTACCTAAAGATATACAGGAAGCCTTTGAGAAAAGATTTAATATCATATTACAGGACGATTACGGCCTGACCGAAATCGAGCCTGTCAGTATCCAGGCCTGGGACGACAGGAAACCGGGTACTCTGGGCAAGGGGCTAGAGGAGCTCGAGATCAATATATTCGATGATTACGATAACGAATTGCCCCGCGGCTCGGTGGGCGAGATCGTATGCAGGCCTAAACTGCCGTTTATCATGATGACCGGCTACTACAAGCAACCTGAAGCAACATTGAATACATGGAGAAACCTGTGGTTTCACACCGGCGATTTCGGATTGATTGATTCTGAAGGCTACATCCATTTTGTCGACAGGAAAAAGGACGCTATCCGAAGGCGAGGCGAGAATATATCGTCCCAGGAACTGGAACAGATAATCGGCAGCCATCCCAAGATCGCCGAAATGGTCGCGGTGCCGGTTCCCTCGGAATTGGGAGAGGATGAGGTAAAAGTGATCGTTCGGCTGAAAAATGGTGAGAAATTGAAGCCGGAGGAATTGCTGGACTTTTGCCAGCCGAAGATGGCCTACTTCATGGTGCCCAGGTTTGTCGAATTTGTTGAGGATTTCCCCAGGTCTGAACTGGGCAGGGTCAAGAAAAACGAACTTAAAACAATCAGTGAAAACACATGGGACAGGGAAAAGGCCGGGTACAAGCTGAAGCGCTGAGATATGTCTATCCATAACTCCAGAACATAGCTATAAGGAGGCAAATTATGTCTGAGATAACCGGCATGAAGGCACAGGATGATAAATATGCCACGAGAACCTTCATGAAGTACTCGAGCGAAAACCTGGGCAGGGATAAAAGCGGAGAACTTGTACTGCTGAATTGCAACGAGGCGATCGCGCGGGGTGCTATCGAGGCAGGAGTGCGTGTAATCACTTCCTATCCCGGTTCACCCGTTAATTATGTTCTGGACAGCCTGGCCTGGCCTAAACCTATCTTCCCATCCATGCATATCGAATGGTCGTCCAATGAGAAAAGCGCATTTGAAACCATGATCGGGGCTACGCTGGGCAATGTGCGCGCCATGTCGGTTTTCAAGAATACCGGGATGAATTTCATCACTGATCCGCTGCTGACCACCACTCACATGGGTATCAGCGGCGCCGTAGTCGTATTCAATGACGACCCTAATGCCGAAACTACAGGAAATACGCAGGACAGCAGGTATATCCCCAAATATGCCCTGTGCCCCGTGCTGGAGCCCGCCACCATGCAGGAGTTGAAGGATTGGATCGTGGTCGCCTACGATCTCTCCGAAATTCTGCGCATGACGATATTTGTCAGGGTCAGAGACAGGACCGGCTGGGGTCGTGGACCTGTTGTCCTCGGCCCGATACAACATGATGTCAGAGAACGGAAGGCCGTTTGTAATACGTACGACGTGGCCAGATTTCATCAGGGTTATGAGATACCGCGTAAAAAGGGCGAGGATATCCTGAGAATCGCCCCTTATCCTGTCTGGTTTTCCACCAGTTTGCGCTTACATAACGAAGCCTCGCAAGACGTCATCAATGAGGTGGGACAACTGCCCAACCTGCGTTTCAGGGACGAGGTGGTTGAAACTTCCCCTCTACATCTGCTGAAGCAAAAAAAGAACGCAAAAACCGGCATTATCACCGCCGGATGCCACACCCTTGTGCTCGAAGCGCTCGATGTCATGAATATGACTGATGATGTATCGGTGCTCAAGCTGGCTATAACCAATCCTCTGCCCAGTCAACTGATTAAAACGATGCTCGAACAGACCAGCCAGGTGCTGGTGGTCGAAGAAATCGAGCCCATTATCGAAGAAGGTGTGCGTTCAATTGCTGCGGCAATGCCGAAGCATGCCGCCATATTCGGCAAGCTGACGCAGCATTTACCCACGCTGGGTGAGATCGAGCGCAATCATGTCGGAGAGGCGCTGGAAAAGCTCACAGGTGAAAAATTCCGGCCAAAGGGCAGCAGAAGCAGGATAGATGAAGGAAAGAAAATACTGCGTGAGGAGATCAAATTTGGAGACCCTACGGAGCTGTCCAAGATGTGCCCCGGCTGCCCGGAATATGCGGGATTGTATGCCTTAAAAAGGGCTGCGGAAGAGACCAATGTGAATATCCTGGGTTTCGGTGGTGATGGCTGTTTCGATCTGGTCATGCAACCTCCTCTCAAACTCGAAAACGTCGTGTTGCCACTGGGTGGCAGCGTGGGCGGCGCACACGGCCTAGCCATGAGCGGGATAGACCAGGTAGTGGTTGCGCTGATGGGAGACGGAGGATTTTTCCATCACGGTATGGTCAACGTAGTCAACGCTGTCTATAACAAGAGCAACCTTCTTATAGTAATCCTCGACAACCGGTCTCTTGGGCAGACCGGCCACCAACCTCATCCCGGCGCGTTCGGCCTTACCGCGGCATATGAACAGACAAAAATTATGGATATCGTTGATATCTTAAAGGCCTTTCAGGTTGACCACCTGGAAGTGGCTGATCCTTTCAACCAGGCTCAATCACGTGAAGTTTTTTCCAGAGCACTTAAAATGAAAGGCGTTCGTGTTGTCATCCTGCGGCGCACCTGTACACAGATTGTGATACGCCAGATAGGCAAAACCATCAGAGGTGTGCGTGTTCTGGGTCCTCAGTCTCGCGTGGATGAATCGAGATGCCTGGCTAAAACGGTTGAAAAATCCCCCTGCGAAGCAGCATGCCCGGCCGGGATAGATGTCGAGGCGTATATCAGAGCTATCGCCGGTAGAGATTTCCAGCGGGCAATAGAGATAATCAGAGATAAGAACCCGTTCCCCAGTGTATGCGGACGTGTCTGTAATCATCCTTGCGAGATGGCCTGCAAAAGGGGCAAGGTCGATGAGGCTATTGCCATAATGGCGCTCAAACGATTTGCCTCAGATTTCGACCTCAAATACGGCGAGAAAAAAATACAGCCTGCAAAAAGGACCCGACAGGAAAAAATAGCCATTGTTGGCTCCGGCCCATCAGGGCTTACCGCCGCCTATGATCTGGTCAGAAAAGGCTATGCAGTAACCGTGTTTGAGTCCAGATCTTACCCGGGCGGCATGCTCACCGCTGCAATACCAGATTTCATGTTACCTCCCAAAACAATAGAGCGTGACATCGAATTCATCAGGCAGACGGGTGTTGAAATACGCTCTGACGTAACTGTAGGTGAAGATATTTCCTTTGAGGACATGTTTAAGCAGGGATACAAGGCTGTTTATTTCGCCGGTGGAGCGCAAAAATCCGTCAGCCTGAAGCTTCCCGGTGCCCAGCTCAAAGGAGTTATGGCTGCTCTGCCTTTCCTTCAGAGTATGAAACAAGGTAAAAAAATAAAGCTGAAGGGCAAAGTTGTTGTGATAGGCGGTGGAAATGTAGCCGTGGATACTGCGCGTACCGCAGTTCGCTGCGGCGCGGATGAGGTTCGTCTGGCCTGCCTTGAAGACCTCCACAGTATGCCAGCCTTTGATGGAGAGAAAAGAAAAGCCATGGAAGAAGGCGTCATTTTCCATACCGGGCTGGCTCCCCGGGAATTCATATCTTCCGATAAAAACCATGTTGAAAGCGTCCTGTTTAACCGGGTTGAATCAACCACCATTGATGAGGATGGCAGAATCTGCTGGGAACTAATTGAGGAATCCAGAGGTAAGACATCACTGCCGGCAGACACCGTTATTATTGCTGTCGGGCAGTCCACTAATTTCGAGGCATTATCCGGTAAACTCAAAGCGAGCCGGCGCGGCACCGTGATTGCCGACGCAGTCACCCTGGCTACCGGCATACCCGGCGTTTTCGCAGGAGGCGATGCTGTAACAGGTCCATCCACTGTGGTGGAGGCGATCGGGCAGGGTCACAAAGCGGCAGACAATATCGACGCTTATCTACGTACCGGTATGATGCTGCGGCCATCGGATACCACCAGCGCTCCGGTTACCGGCTCCGACCGGATACCAAGAGACATCATTCACCGACCCCGCGTATCGATGCCGGTTTTACCGATTACACAGAGGGTCAGCACTTTCGACGAGACAGAAACCGGTCTGACCGAGGAGACGGCCGTCGGTGAGGCCAAACGCTGTTTGAACTGCAAGACATGCGGCATCTGTCTATTCAAATTCGGTTGCGTTAGCATTGCGCCTAAGTTGAATAAAGACCTGAATAAAGAATATCCGCTGATAGAGGCAGATACCTGCGCAGGTTGCGGCGTATGTAATCAGGTTTGTCCCTATGACAGCATCGTCTTACAGGAGGAATGATCGGATGAGTGATACATTCAATATGATGGTTGCGGGTTTAACCGGCCAGGGCGATGTACTTATAACAAGGGTACTGGCGACAGCATTGCTGGCGGAGGGTAAGAACGTCTTAGCCACCGATTATCCGCCGTCCACCCAGCGTTTATCGGGAATTCACAGCCATATAAGATGGGGAGGCGATAAATTGCATGCCGATGTTGTCCCCGAGGGTGAAGCTGATCTGCTCGTCGGCCTCGAACCGCTGGAATGTCTGAGAATAGGCATGCGCTATGCAGCTAAAAGTTGCACTATAGTAATGAACGAGCGCGAGGTGCCCCGCATGATAGTAACGCCTGAGGTGCGAACTTCAGGCAAATGGAAGCACCCGTCGGTTAAAGACATCATCGATTACTTTCAACACATGGGCATAAATAATATACATTCCTTTGATGCCACCGGGGTTGCTATCGACAAGGGTGGCGGCTTAATAACGATGAGTATGGTCATGCTCGGTGCGGCCTTTGCAACCGGTCTTATCCCGCTGAAAAAAGAGGCGGTCGAAAGCTGCATAATAGCCTTTGCGCCTAAAAAATGGACTGAGGCCAATTTAAACTCATTCAGAGCAGGTGTGGATAAATTCAGGGAAATTGTACACGCATAGTTGACATATCTAAGTTTATCGCAGCATCTGTGCATTGCCTGGTTTAGATCAGGAAGGCAGGAATTATTTCAGGGGAGGTAAACTTTTCATGAAGAAGCTACTTGCGCTTGGTGGCAGCGGCCATATGGGACAAAAAGCTGTTCAGACCGTGTTGGAGAATCGGAATCTGAAACAGCTTATTATCGCCGACAACAATCTGGAAAAAGCCACAGCTTTCGCCTCTTCACTTAAAGACGACAGGATACAGGTTGCACACATCGATGTGCTGAACACGGATTCTCTCCTTGAACTGATGATGGAAGCCGATGTCGTGATGAATACTGTCGGCCCGTTTTATAAATTCGCGGTACCTGTCGTAAAAGCGGCCATTAAAGCCGGTGTAAACTACGTCGATATCGACGATGATTATAAACCCACACAGCAGGTGCTCGAGCTTGACCAGGAAGCCCGAAAAGCAGGAGTAACGATAATTCAGGGTATGGGCGCCAGCCCGGGCATCTCAAATATAATAGCGCGCTATGCTGCAGAACAGCTGGATAACGTGGATTACATTCAAACAGCCTGGGGCATAGCCGGCGGCATCCGAAGGCCACGCAGCGTATTTACCAAGGAGTTCATAGACCTGGTGAAAGCCGAGGCGGGCGATGCGGCGATAGGTCACCTGATCTACTGCGCAAGCTGGAAAATACCGATATTCAAAGATGGCAAATTCACCGAGGTTATCCCTTTACAGGATGGTGAAGATGTGGTGTTTCCCAATGGAAAGGCTTTCTTTAAATATATAGGTCATCCTGAACCTGTCACATTGCCGCGTTTCATCAAAGGTATCAGGGGCGCATGCAATCTCTGCGGCATGGAGCCCGAGGAATTCGATACTGCTTTATTCCTGGGTAAAAAAGTCAGAGATAAAGAGATCAGCCTGGAGCAGGCTATAGGGATGTTCCCCGATGAGATATTGAAAAGGCTGCAGCAACGCTCTGACCATGCCGAACACCTGGGTCCGCTTAAATGGGGCATCATTGTTAGCGTCTCTGGATTGAAAAACGGCAGGAAAGTCAGGTACACATTCGGCCCGCGAGGTGCGCCGCGCGGAGACATGATCGGCGTGACGGGTATTTCCGTTGCCCTGGCGGCAAATATGCTGATCAACAACGAGATAAAAGAACAGGGCGTGTATGCGCCCGAAGGCTGTGTCGATCCCGATCTGTTCTTCAAGCGCTATGTGAATTACTGGGATTACGATAATAAGCGCTACTGGATACCCAAACCGACAAATATCAGGCAGGCGCTATGGAAAGTAGCGGAAAAGCTGTAATTACCACACAGATTATATTTGGAGGCCAACTATGAGTTTCAGTACGCAGCAGTTCATGCTAAAAGACAAAGTGGCACTGGTAACAGGCGGCAGCCGCGGTATCGGCCGCGCAATTGCCTTGGGACTGGCTTCGGCCGGCGCCAGAGTGGCCATAACGAGCCGGAAGCAGGCAGACCTGGATGAGGTTCAGGCTGATCTCACTGGGCAGGGCGCTGAATGTATGTCTGTTGCCGCCCACCTGGGCAAAATGGATGATATTACCCGCCTGATCGATGCGATTATACAGAAATTCGGTCGAATAGATATCCTGATCAACAACGCTGCCACCAATCCTACCGTGGACCCTGCGATTGATTACACGGAACGTGCCTGGGATGCAATCATGAACCTCAACCTCAAAGGCCTTTTCTTCCTCAGCCAGGGAGTGGCCAGGATTATGAGAGGGCAATCAGGCGGTTCGATTCTGAATATAGCCTCCGTTGAAGGTATGAGACCGAGCATATTATCGGTCTATGGTATTAGTAAAGCAGGTGTTATACATACCACAAAAGTAATGGCCAAGGAATGGGCCGTATATAAAATAAGAGTTAATGCCATCGCACCGGGCATCACCAGGACACGCTTCGCCGAATTCTGGTGGAATGATCCCGAATTGCTCAAGACTGCTTGCCGTATGATTCCACTAGGACGAACGGCTGAGCCTGATGAAATGGTGGGGGCGTGTGTTTTCCTCGTATCCGACGCTGCCAGCTATATAACAGGGCAGGTGCTCGCCGTCGACGGCGGCATTTCTATATAGACCGGCCGCCCGAGTCGATCTGCCTTAAATACTCCGCATAATCGTTCAGCGCGGAATAAGCCCTGACAGCCTGTGTAAAAGAAGTGTAGCAGGTGGTGCCCGTCTCGCGGGTCAGCCGCGCGGCCGTCCCGTTGATCATATCCGTTTTTATGGGAAGGCTGAATGTCACGGCCACGGGCTTGTTGAAGCGCTCCTTGAGCTTCATCATCTCACGGTAGTAAGTATCGAATTGTTCCACGGCCCCCCGGGCGAGACCGTCCGTAATGATTTTGCCGCCGCTCCCCACTTCTATATATTTCCATATCGATTGCAGCCCGCCGACCACTCCCAGCACTATCAGCCCATCGATAGCCGGGCTCTCCAGCAGCGCCTGTACCATCTCCACCGCCCCTCCCCTGACGCCTGTCACGGTGTCCACGGGGTTGCCATGTGACCACATCGGCGGCAACATGGAATCGAGCCTGTCCAGTGTGACCCGGTCAAGAGGGGCAACATCGAGCCCGCGCCGCGCACAGGCATCTGCAACCATAACCCCCCAGCCACCCCCCGGGGCTATTATCCCCACGCGATTGCCGAGCGGCAACGGCTGGCCGCTGAAAGCCGCCGCGGTATCCACCATAGCGTCCAGATCGTCCACCCTGATGGCGCCGGACTGCCGCAGCAGGCTATTAATCATCTGATCGTCGCCTGCCAGAGCGGCTGTGTGCGAGAGCGCGGCCCGCGCCCCGGCCTCCGTGCCGCCCGCCTTCAAAACGATCAGGGGCTTGCGGGCCGTCAGCTTTTTGGCCGCCCGAATGAATCGCCTGCCGTCCCTGATGCCCTCGATGTACGCAAGCACGACTGAAACACGGTCGTCCACCGCCAGGTAATCCAGGTAGTCACCAACGCGCAGCACTGCCTCGTTGCCGGCACTGATAAGATGGCTTATGCCGATGCCCTGGTCGCCGAGCCGGCTGGCGATCATGTCGGCCACACTGCCGCTCTGCGCAACTATGGCAACCGGTCCCCTTGACGGATAGAAAGGCATCATATGGCAGTAGAGTTTGGCGTGCGTGCTGACCAATCCCACGCAGTTGGGCCCGGCCAGGGCCAGTCCCGCCCCGCGAGCCATACCGCCTATTTCCGATTCAAGTACAGCTCCCTGGCCGCCGACCTCGGAGAAGCCCGAGGTTATCACGATGATCGCTTTTATACCTTTATAAATACAGTCCTGAATGACCTGCTTCACGCCGGCCGTGGGCACCGTGATGACGGCCAGGTCTACCTCACCCGGGATGTCCGCCACGGAAGGGAAGGACTCCCATCCCAGCACACTGCCCTCGCGCGGATTTACGGGATAGATTTTGCCTTCAAATCCGTTGTTGCCAATGTTAAAGAGGACACGGTGGCCGAACTTGTCCGGGCTGGCCGAGGCGCCGACCACGGCTACAGATCGTGGATAAAGCAGTTTATCGATGTTCCCGGTCTGCATATCATTACTCCTGTAAACAGTGCCTGTCCGTGTGCAACAGTCTTAAAAGTCTACGCGCCGCTGTCTTTCCTCAGGATGTACTCCCGTACCACCTTGAGCGAGGCCTCCACGGCCTCCGGCTCGATATATTTGCTGAAATCATTGTGAGTGTGATATACCCAGTTCTGATCGTAGTCCTTGACCATAAAGCTCATGGCGCAGAGATTGGTTGCCTCTATGCCGACCTCGCCGAAGGCCGCGGCATCGGTGCTGCCCCCGCCGGGCGACATGCGCGATATAAATGCGTCGTAGCCCAGTGACACTGCGATATCCACGCATTGCTGCGCCATCTCCTTCGAGAGTTTGACCGTCGAGTTAAGGTCGGCGTCGAAGAAGTTGAGGCTCTTGAGCTTATATATGGTATCCATATTGAGCGCGTAGGTCTTTGTTTTTTTAAGCTCCTCCAGATGGCGTTTGATCCAGGCGCGGGCGCCGCGTAAGCCGCACTCCTCGGCGTCGAATGAAAGGATGATTAGCCGCGTGTGCTTGAGGGGGTTGTTACCCGATTTCTTAGCATCGCCGAAAAGCCTGCCGATGACGGCGGCGATGGCCACGGCTATCATGTTGTCGCCCGCTCCCGGCGCCACCTGGTTCGTGGTGAAGAACAGGAATGGCAGCTCGAAAACGCCCAGTATTATCATCACCAGCGCCACCCACTGAGGGAGGGTGATGCCAAAGCAAAAGAGCACGCCTGCCACCAGCGTTACCAGCAGGCCGATGACCAGCAACAGCACACCACCCGCCAGCAGCGGTGAATACAGCTTGGGCAGGCGGTCCAGTATCTGGAAGACGTATGCGGCATCGTGGTGGGCCGAGATGATGACCTGCTGTTTGACCTCGCCCGACGGCTCGATGGAGCCGTAGACATTGTAGCCCCTGGCCATGGGAAAGAGCGGGTCCAGCAGGTGCCAGTACCTGACAAACTGCCCGTAGAACACGAAGAGGCCCAGGGCCAGGCCGGCAAAGGAAACCCAGCAGAGGGCAGGGACGAAATAGAGCAGCAGCATGCTGGCGAAATAAAGCACGACCATGCCGGGGATATACTTGAGGAAGCTGAGGGGATGAGTGGTGATCTCCTCGGTTTTAACCGATCCGGGATCGCAAAATTTCTCGAATTCCTGGCTGATCCTTCGTCCGGCCTTATGGCAGGCCTCCGTCCCGGTGAGGCGGTCCGGGTATCCCTCGACCACCTCGTCGGTGAAGGCAAAGGCGTCCTTTACCTGCTGCGGAACTATTTCAGGCAACTTAACGGTATCGCCCATTTCTCAACCTCCTTGTTTACTTAAAGCGGGTCAGTATCCCAGCCAGGTAGTTATCTGGTCCACCGGCTCACGCGGGGTGACCATGGCATTGACGGGGAAGCCGGGGTCGGGATAGCCGATGGTGATGCCGGCCACCAGCCTTTTTGACTCGGGGATATTGGCATATTTCCGCCAGACATGATCGTACATGATGCCCTGGTCGGCGATGCAGGTGCCCAGTCCGTACTCCAGGGCGGCCAGTGCAATGGTCTGGCAGAGGGCGCCGATGCCCAGCATATCCAGGTGGTACTGCATCTCCTTGTCGGCGCAGATCACGATCTGGCAGGGGGAATCGAAGAAGCGGAATCCGCGCAGCATCCATTTATTGCGCGCCTCCCTGTCCTCGCGTTTGATTCCGATGATCTTGAATATCTCCATGGCCAGCTCCACCTGGCGCTGTCGGTAGACGCCCTCATAAGGCTTGCGCAACATGTCGTTGGTGGGAAATGCCTGCTCATTAAATAATTTGTTGCATTCCTCGCGGATCTCGTCCAGCACCTTGCCGGAGGCCACCACGAACTCCCAGGGCTGTGTATTCATGCCTGAAGGCGCACGTACGGCAGCCTCCAGTACTTTGTTTATCACTTCTTTGGGCACCGGGTCCTTCTTAAACGCGCGTATGCTCCTGCGGTTGTTGATGGCATCGATAATGTCCAAAACATGCCTCCTTCCGGCTGACAGTCCGGTTATTCTACTATGTTTGCAAAGCAAAATTCCAAAATAGCGGGAATTTATCAACATAAAATGATAATATTGCAGCGAATGAAGGTCATCGGCGCCGTGGGCGACATCGGGTCGGGCAAGGACGAGGTGCTCAAATACCTGCGCGACAGGTACGGTGTGCCCTACATTTCCACCGGCGATATCGTCCGGCAAATGGCGCATGAGGAGGGGGTGGAGGGCACCAGGGAGAACCTGGAGGCTATCTCAAAGCGTTGCTTTACACAGATGGGCCGGGGCTGTTTTGTGCGCATGGTGGGCCAGGAGATCGTGAAAAGAGGCTGGGAGGTGGCGGGCATCAGCGGCGTGAGGTCTCCGGAAGACGTGGCCGTGATGAAGGAGATGTTTGGCAACGGATTCATACTGGTCAGTGTGAATATCAATGATCCAGAGACACGCTTTAAGCGCGTTCGCCTGCGCGGCGAGCGGCGCGACCCTCTGACCCGGGAGGCCTTCCGGGAGCAGGACAGTAACGAGGAGCAGGAATTTCAGATCAGCAAGACGAAGGCCCTGGCTGATTACACCTTAGATAATTCAGGAACGCTGGAGGCATTGCACCGGCAGATTGACAAGTTGGTAGTCTCCAAAAGGCTGCCCGTGCAATAGCCGGGACGACTACTTTTCCCCGCAAATGCAATATTTGCTATGCTATATAAATTGTCCGGGATAACCCTGCGGAGTTTATTAACTGGAAGGTGGTTACCTTATGAGTAAAATTGGGAGCCTGATCGCTCTGATAATTACAGCTTCCCTGCTGCTGGCGGCCTGCGGTGACCCCAGCGCCGAATACCTGAGGCAGGGTGACACTTATTACGACCAGGGCCAGTTCGTGGAAGCAATCGCCGAATACTCCAAGGCCATCGAGCACAATCCCAACCTGGTGGCCGCCTACACCCACCGCGGCGCCGTTTACAACGCCAGGGCGGAATGGGATCTGGCCATCGCCGACCTCAGCAAGGCCATACAGCTCGACCCCACCCGGGCGGATGACTATCAGAACCGCGCTTTCGCCTACCTGGCCAAGCAGCAATACCAGCAGGCCACTGCTGACCTGGTTAAGACGGTTTCACTGGACCCCAAGGCCGTGATGGCCTATACCAACCTTAGCTGGCTCTACGTGCAGAATAGCCAGTGGGACAAGGCCATCGAGGCCGCCGGCAAGGCTATTGAGCTCAATCCCAAATTATACGACGCCTACTTCAACCGCGGCTCGGCCTACTACGCCAAAGGCGACGTGAAAAACGCTCTTGCAGACATGGATGCAGCGCTGGCCATTAATCATAACCTGGCCCCCGCCTACAATTACCGCGGCAAGATCTATGTCTACACGGACAATGTGACGGCAGCGGTGCAACAATTCACCAGCGCCCTGGCGAT
>Ga0268276_1002297_pt1 | contig 16565 bp, 28 predicted proteins | sample saktaG_4_FD_190145 | JGI IMG/M metagenome (GOLD analysis project Ga0268276, IMG submission 190145) | Saline water microbial communities from Sakinaw Lake, British Columbia, Canada - sak_2010_1_5_45m | ecosystem: Environmental > Aquatic > Non-marine Saline and Alkaline > Saline ...
CTCTTTCAACAGGGTGCAACTTCATATTTTTTTCTGCTTCCATTGTTCTTTCTAAATGCGCTCTTATTCTAGTTTCATCTATAGGTGGGACATTTTCTCCTTTCATTTGAGCCATCTCTTTTCGAAAGTCTGCATAACTTTGTCTTGTGGCCCTTAAGGAAGGCTCGACTCTTCCAGAAATTTCAGTAAGTGTAATTAAATCTAAGTTTTTTACCTTCTGAGTTTGTCCATAAAGCCAGGCTTCTCTAAAATTTGCAATTACTTCTTTTTGTCTTTCACAATTGTCTTTATCTTGAAAAGAAATATTTTTTATCGTTTGATCTTCTAAATCTTTAAACATTCTCATAGTTGCATTCTCTATTTTAGATGAATCTAGCTTTCTCTTTGCACTATCAATTTCCTGAAGTAATTCTTTCTTTAAAATAGCCATAAAAATCATTGTCTAATCTAATATTTAAACCTTTCTATTTGTCACTCCTACAAAGATACAACAATACTAATATTTAAAAAGAAACAAAACGATCATTTTTTATGGTATTTGAATACAATGGATATATGAAAATGAAAAATCCTGATGGAAATGAGCTGCTATTTGCAAAAAGAACTCCTAAATTTCCTCCCAAAGTAGCTTATACACTATTAGAGATTGCAAATGATCTCTCCCAAAATAAGAGTGCCCTATATGATCCTTTCTGTGGTAATGGTACAATTCTCACCGTTGCAGGTTTAAATTTTGAGGGGCAGTTCAAACATTTATTTGGTTCAGATATAGCTTCTGAAGCAGTAGACTCTACAAGATTAAATCTAGCAACTTTTACAAACCTTTCCGATCAAGAAATACTCGCTCAGACTGCTGTTATAGACTGTACATATCAGTTTCCTGTAAATCTAATTGGACATATAACAACTATTGTTTCTGATCCTCCCTTTGGGAAAAGGTGTTCGTTACCTAAAGGAACTCTTGAAAAAGCATTTGCTAATTTTACAAATCAAGATATCTCTAATCTAACTTTTTGTTTTGATGATAAAACCCCTCTTCCAACAGGAATCTCTGAACATTATAAAATAAAAAAAGTTTTATCTAGATGGGATCGAGACTTCTATATTGCACAACAAAAATAATTTCTCAAATAAAATTCTAGTAAGATAACTATCTGTAAGAAGTTTGTCTTTTCGCTCTTGCCTTAGAATCTCCAGGTTTGTAAGCTTCCTTTCTTCTAATATCCGCAACTAACATATTTCTATCATATGCAACAAATGCTAATCTTACTTTTTCATCTTTTGTAAACTCTACTATTGCTCTTGCAATTGCTAATCTAGATGCTTCTATTCTTGAAGCAGTCCCGCCGCTTGCAACATTTACAGAAATATCAAAATTCAATTTTCCTAAAACTTGTTCAGCAATAATTAATGGTTCTTTTAATTCTAACTGTTGTAACATTGGGAAAGATTCTATCATTTTTTTATTTATTGTAACAATTCCTGTTCCATCTTTTATAGATGCTTTAGCAATTGCTGTTTTTCTTTTACCTGAAACGATTATCATATTTGTTTAACTATTTCTCCAAGTACTACATATTTAATTGGTTTTTTAACAGAACTAGCAGCCACTTTAACTTGTTTTAATTCATCTGCTGTTAGCGGCCCATTTCCGATATAACATCTTAATCTATCATAAGCTTCTCTTCCTTTAGACCTATCTCTACTTGGTAACATTCCTCTAATCATTCTTTTCATAAAAAAGTCTGGAGATCTAGAAACTTTCGGACCTTTCAAACCAATACCGCCCAATGTAATCCACCAGTGTAGGACTTCTTTATTCATTGCTCTATCTCCGGAAATAATTGCTTTCTCAGCATTGATAATAACTACTTCTTTTCCTTTTAAAAGTTCTTTACAAGCAACACTACCTACTCTTCCAACAATTGCTCCTTTTGCGTCTAAATAAATTTTCATTGTAGTATTTTAACTCCTTTTAAGTCTTTATTTGATTTTAATTCATCTGCAAGATATATAAATTCTGCCTTTGCTTCTTTCATCTTCTCAATTGCTTTTTCAGATGCATCCCAAGAGATTATTTTTACTTTCTTTGTTAAAACACCAGAAGATAATATTTTTCCTGGAACAAAAACTTTATCGCCTTCTTTTAGCATTTTGTCTAATTGTGTCAAGTTAAAAACAGATTTTTTCTTTCTAGGTGTTGCTAATATTTTTGCAATAATTGGATTTTCTTTCTTTAATTGAACAATAACATTAATTAACAAAGGGTTTGCCTTTTGTCTCATTCTGTTTTCAATTTTTGTTTTGCTTATTACTATTTTTTTCATTTTGTATAAATCTGCTCAGAAATCATATAATGATTTCCTACTAAATCGCGTTAGCTCGCAGGATAAAATTTACTACTAAACTGCTTTTATAAAGCTTTTGGTTCAAGCGGCTTTGCACATTAAGTCATTTCTGCACAATAAGTCATCTCTTCGGGCGAAGGTTTAAATAACCTACGAATCGATTATAAATATTAAGAAGTAATATGGGCGAAGATAAAGATATTAATGTTGTTAGTAAATTAGAAGAGATTAGAAAAGAATTATTTTGGGTACAATGGTATCTTATTGGGATTAGTTTAGGTGTTCTAGCTATTGGTTTGAAACTCGTTTCCTCTTTTTAACGATTGCAAATATTACTCCAGTTATTAAGACTATGGCGAAGAGTCCTAATAAGACATAAGCAATAGCGTCTATATATCCCATTCTAAACTAATACACTCTATGTTTAAATATCTTACTACGTCTTCACGAATTGTTTAGCGATACTGAGTAAGTGCTTACCCTTCTCCGTCAGACTATAAGACACAATAACTCTTTTATTCTTAGGCTTATCAACGATAGTTTGTATAACCTCCAACTCTATAAGTTCGTAAAGTCTAATCGTTAAAGTCTTCTGACTTTTACAAAGATGTTTTAGCTCCAAGAATCTTCTATTACCTCTTTCTAATTCTTCGAGAATGTCTAAGGCATAAGGTTTAGCTATGTCTTGCAGATACTTCCACCGTTTATCATTAATTGTAGTTAAGTTTCTCGCCATAAAGCAAGTGTGTGTTAAGTATTAAATAGAGTTGTGCTACTTAGGGAAAGCAACTTTACTTAAGTAAAGTTTATAAACTTGCAACTTGTTTTGTTAGTATGTCAAAACAAGATAAAGAAGATATAGATTTTTATGGGAGTCATAAACAAGGTCCTGTTCCGAAAAATATAACTATCTTAAGTGAAAGAACTCGAGATAAATATGGAATAAAAGTTTCTAAGCCAACGATGTTTGATGGGGTGGGTGAAGCTGATGAAGAATAAACAATCAACGTCATGGTTTAAACGATGGTGGGGATTAATACTATTTATCTTATTTATTATAGTCCTCATACGATTATGGATGGTAGGTTCACAGATTAATAGTTTAAATAACGACCCTACTAATTTACCATCTAGCACTTCTGAAGAAGCAAAAGAATATGTAAAAGCTAATTTAGAAGCGTATGAATATACAGTCAGGTTTGTAGACAAAACGAATACAGAAAAAAGCATTAGGGCTTTAGTAAGTATGAATGTTTCTGGAGATAGAAATCTTCAAGTTATTTACAGTGCACTTATTTTAAATTCTGCCCAATATTTTAATGACGCTACAGAGTATGGAATATATCTAGTATCCTCTGAACAGACTTGTAGTTACATTATAAGTGTATTACCTATAAGAGACTTTGTAAATGCTTATCATGGAAAGAACGTAATAGTAGATGGTGATGAATACGGTGTTGATGAAATTAGCTCGTATATTGTAGATGAAATAGAATCTTCCGAATATTGTTTTCAACCATAAGTATTTGGCAGATTAAATAATTAAAAATAATTAAAATAAATTAAATTCTTACCTTTGAAAGTAAGAATTACGATTTTAGTTTAAAAAGGACATAATTTTATCCGAAACCCTTTTAATCTTGAGATGCTTTTCTTTTAGGTTTATCATAATAGGGACTTTTACATTTTGGACAAATTACAGGTTTCTCTTTTTTATTTCGAGGAACCCAGATATGATTACAACGTTCGCACTTGTACCCTTTTATTTTAATTTCAATTTCAGCCATATGAACAAACCAATAGTATAGTAAATAAGAGATTCGGTATTATTTAAATCTTACTTGCATAGGTGACACCTATCAAAACTATACTGCCGAAATGTTTATAAAGCATACTTACCCAGCTAAGTATAACCTACATAGGTAAGAAAAACAATGAGCAACGACGATAAAGATTATACGCTAGTGAATGTGAAAGAAGCTACAAACTTTGATAAAAAGGTTGTAAAGAAAGATAAACAAATAATTGAAACTCATACAACAACTAAAATTGTAGTTAAAACATATATTGAAGATGAATACTAAATTAAAGAAACGGAAGACATATCCACAACAATGGGTTCAATACAATGAAGCCCAAACAAAAGAAAAACTTTTATTTTATAAGTTATTTGATGAATTGATAAATATTATTCCTGAAACAAAATATATATTTGGCAGACCGAATAAACCCATTCGGGATATGATGTTTTGTTGTATTATTAAAATATATTCTAATACTTCTTCGAGAAGAACTATATCTGATTTAGAACTAGCTAAAAAAGCAGGATACATAAATAATGTTCCACATTTTAATACGCTTCTAAATTATTTTAACAATACATCTATTGAAACACTTTTAAAATATTTAATTACCGTTTCTGCTCTACCCTTGAGACATATAGAAGAAACGTTTGCTATAGATGCGAGTGGTTTCGGAAATAGAAAGTTTGACCGATGGGTTCAAGATAAATATAGAGTTAAACTCCCAAATCAAGGTAAATATGTAAAAGCTCACGTAACTTGTGGAGTTAAAACTAATATCGTTTGTTCTGCAGAGATAACAGAAGGACAAGTTCATGATAATACCCAATTCAAATCTTTAGTTACTGATACTTCTAAAAATTTTAAAATTGTTGAATTGGTAGCAGATAAAGGATATTCTTCTAGAGAAAATATGAATATTGTAGATGATTTAGGAGCCGTTCCTTATATTCCTTTTAAATCTAATACTACCGGACAACCAAAGAGTTCACCAACATGGGCTAGAATGTTTAAATTATTTAGTTACAATTATGAAGAGTTTGCTAAACATTACCATAAGAGGTCTAATGTTGAATCCACTTTTTCAATGATAAAAGCTAAGTTTGGTGGATTCTGTAGAAGTAAATATTTTCAAGGACAAAAAAATGAAGTTCTTTGTAAAATACTTTCACATAATATAACTTGTTTAATACATGAAATTTTCGAACTTAAAATTGATTGCGATTTCGAAGAATGTTCAAAAATCATTTCTGCACAATAAGTGGTCTACATTTTATGCAAAGCCGGTTCAAGCTTCAATTCTCTTTCATATTCTGCCATAATCTCTGCATGTACTTTAGAAATAATATTTTTATTGAAGTCAATATAATTTACAACTGTTCTAGCGAGAAGTTCTTCTCTTAGTTTGTTATCAGTCCAATTAATAGAGTTAGAAAGAATTAAACCATGTACAATTAAGCTGTCTTCAAGTCCTTTTCCTTTAATCGTGAGTGTGGTAATTTCATTTGGTTTATCTATTATAACTGCATAGTCATAGAAGTTCCCTTCATGTTCTGCTTGTCCATTATATGTATGTCTATTCATCTTAAAAAATGCTATTTTTACTATTTAAACATTTATATGTTTTATTTAATATAGGGAGGGGAGGACTCGACGCCTCCACAGAGGTGATCTCTTTGGGAAACCCAGGGGCGAGAGTAATAAATATAACTGGGGAGAGGAGGACTCGAACCCCCGTAAGCGTAAGCTACAACGGCCTTAACGTTGCCCGTTTGACCACTCCGGCATCTCCCCAGAATAAATATTAAAGCTAAACAAGACTATAAAAAACTATTGAAGTGAGACAAACAAACACTTGTTTAAAATATAAACAAATTAATATTTTTTCCAAAAAGGATAGCTATCCTTTGTCTCTATTTGTGATTCAGATGGAAAGTTTCTTCCTCTTTCAATTGCTTCTTCACTCAAAATTTCCGCATGCATTTGCTCTTCTATTGTCCCACTAGGATCCCTAGTTAACACATCTCCAAATGCTCTTTGTAATTTAATTGCGTTCCTCCAAGATGAATAAGTTAGCATATTTTATTTAGAACTATTTTAAAGCTTTAGCAACTTCATCTAAATTCTTGTTAAGTGCTTTTACAGCTCCTTCAAAAATTTCTTCAGCAGATATTTGGCCATAAGATTCAATTGTATAAACAATCTCCTCTGTAGGTGTAACTTTGATTCCTTCAAACTCTTTTAAATCTTGAACATCTAAATCAAATTTCCATTCATTTTTTACGGTTAATTTTCCTGCTTCAAAAGAAAATACATCTGGATAGATTGTTGCAAGTTCTTGTCTTTTTTCTGCATCCTTTGCAATGTCTATTTTACTTAAGATCTTATAGAAAACCAAACCTGGAGAATATTTTGAATGTTCAACTCCTTTTCCTTGTTTAGCTTTAGCAACAACAGTAACTTCTTGATTCTTATCAACAATTGTCAAAGGTATATCTTTGATAACGGAATCTTCTCCAAATTCCCCAGAAAGAACTTCATTTCTCTTACCATCTGCTTTAACACTTAATTTCATTTCTACAAATTCGCCTTCTTTAACTTTTCTGTTTTTCAAAGGAATTAAAGCCATTCTATGTGCAAGGACTTCATCATATAATGCAGAATCATTTTTGTAAATGTCTACTTCATCAATAGCCAAAATTGGAATTTCACTAGCACTTCTTCTCAATGCATTTGCTAATGTTAAATTCATATCGGAAAGGAATACTACCTTTTCATCTGTTTTGATTATTTTTTTTATCATGTTGTTTTATACAAAAGTTTATTTTTAAACTCTTCTTCCTCTTCTTCCGCCACCTTTCTTAGGTCCTCCACGAGGAACTCTTGTTATGTCTGCAATACTTATGATTTTGAATCCTTCTTTAGATAATGTTTTTACTAAAGCATGTGCTCCTGGGCCAGGACCAGTACTTGTTGTTTGTCCTCTTACTCTAACATACAAAGATGTTATTTCATAGTCTTTAGCAACTTCTTTTATTCTTTTTGCAATAAACATAGCAATTGTCGGGTTTGCCTTAAGTCTATCTTGTTTTGTAATAATTCCGCCAGAGATTTTCATTATTGTATTCCCTGCTAAGTCTGTTAATTGTGCAACAGTATTATTGAATGTGCTGTATACATTCACTATTCCTGTTTTTGTTGTATCTTTTGCCATTTTTTATTTATGCTTTTCTCTCCTTTAAAGATATTTTGTTTTCTAAGTTTTTAGATACATTAAAGGAAGGAATATTAACAATTCTTCCATTAACAATAACATTTTTATGTGTAATTAATTGTCTTGCTTCTAAGATTGTTTTTGCAAAACCTTTCTTAAATACAAAAGTTTGTAATCTTCTTTCTAAGACTGCTTCAGGTGTCAAAGCTAGTACATCTGAGGTAACTTTTACATCTAATCCTATATTTTGTAGTCTGTTGAAGAATTCTTTACTTTCCTGTCCATTATTTGAAATTAACTTCTTAGCTCTTGTTCTAAATGCAGAAACTTTAGCAGTTGCTTTCCAGATTTCTGTTTTACTCTTTAAACCATATTGTTTTTGAATCTTGTTATCATTTTCAATTCTTGAAACTTCAAACATCTTCTTAGGTCTTGAATACAAATTATGTTTTCTTCTTATATCTCCCATTATTTCTTTCCTCCAGCCATAGCTGCTGCATTCATTTTAGCTTTGTTATCTGAAGGTGTTTTGCTCATACCGCTCTTCTTCTTATTCTTTCTGAAGTGTGACTTTGTTCTCTGACCTCTTACTGGTTGTCCTAAAGTATGTCTAACTCCCTTATACGCTTTTATTTTCTTTAATCTCTTAATATCAAAATCAACTTGTAAATTTAAATCAGCACCACATACATGTTTATCAACACCTTCGTCTCGGTCATTTCGTCTGTTAAATAAGAATCCTGGAACTCCCTTTGGTTCAGAAATAAAATTCTCAATTTTTTGAATTTCTTCGGGTGTTAAATCTTGGATTTTCTTATTTCTATCAATCCCTGTTAACATACAAACTGCATTTGAAAAAATCCAGGAAACCCCTTTAATGTCACAGATACCTCTATGGAGTTTCTTATTTCCCCTAATGTCTTTTTGTAAAATTCTAACTAACTTCACATATTCTTCTTGTTTAATATGTGGATTAACTTTCTTTACTTTCTCTTGTTCTTTTGCTATTTGTTTTTCTTCGCTCATCTTATGAATAAATTGTGTCTCTGGATTTCTGTCAATTCCTCAAAAATTCTCTTTTCTATTGCTTTTTGAGGGTCTGGAAGTCCGGAAACTCTTGTTTTAATTTCGCTCATTGACTCGAAAGGTTTTTTGTCTCTCTCGTCGAGGATTGCTTGACAATGTTTTTTCCCAAAACCTGGAAGTAATTCAAACTGGTGAAGACGGGTATTTATAGCTTGTGCTTTATTAAAAAATTCAACAAATTGTTGTTCTTTTTCTTTAACCGCTTTTGAGATAAAATCAGTAAGTTGCATTTTTGCACTTTCTGTTAACTTTTCTCTCAATAATCTTCCTTGAATGAATTGGATTTTATCTCGTTTTCCTTCTCCGATATAAACTTCTTCAGCTTGTTGGAAATTTTCTCCTTTTCTTGGAGCTAATTGTAATAATGTGAAGTTATTCTTTCCTATTGCTTGAACAACTGGCATAGTCCTTCCTTCTAATGGATATCCATAAGGTAGGTAATCTAATACGACTGCAATTTCTTCCTTTTCCATTTTAATATTTTTTCACAATGTCTAATATCTTTGTGATTTCTTCTTGGTCTAAAGATACGTCAGGCAGTATTTTAATTAGGTCAGCAGCATCTTGTGGTAAAAAGTTAACAATACTCACTATAGATTCTTCTTTTAATTTCATTAAATCTAATCCTGCTAATTCTTCAGATAATTTTTTTGCATCAACAGATTTTAATTTATAGAATTGTTTAATAAAATCTTTAACTTTCTTTGCTTTTTCTCCTTCTCCAACTAAATCTAAAACTTCTGCATATGTTAATGGTTTTTGGTCTTTTATCATTTTATTTTTTTTAAGTGTATTGGGTGAATTATAAATTGTTTTCTTAAGTTTCCATCCATAATTTCAACTATTTTTGAATTTCCTCTAGTTGCTATTATTTTTGCAGTTCTCCCGACTACTCTTTGGGGGAAAGAAGAAGGAATGCTTGCTTCATTAATTATTGCAACACTATCTCCTATTTTTAATTCTTTAAAGTATTCACTAAGTTGGATTTTTCCTCTTTGTCTAACGTTTTTTACTATTTGTGCCATTTTTTATTTTCTATCTATTTTATGTTGTATCTCTTTGAACATTTTTTCCATTACAAGATCAATTGCAACGAAGGGATTTATATCTTGCTGATCGGATATTACTGCGCCTTGTGCGTATTCTATACGTCCTTTAATTTCAAAGTTATTCACCTTGATTTTAGAGTGCGCTCTCATTTCAAGTTTTATTTGTTTAATCTCAGTAATTTTTTTTATTTTCTGAGCGTATTTTTCAACTATTTTCCTAGCGACAAGAATTTCTTCTTTATCGAGGGAATCAAACTTCTCAAATAAAATTTGATTGATATTTGAGTCTGCTTTCATTATAATCTGACAAAATAATCATTTTTAAATCTTCCTACCGTAAGAAATTCTTAAATTTCTTAAGTTTAGTATAGAAGAAATAAAATTAGCTCCGTATACCTCTCTTTTTTGAGAAATATTATAAAATTTAATGAGACTCGCTGACTCTTCCAAGTTCCATATTGCCTTTGGACATCTCATTATTAGTGCCCTCAACAATTGCTTTGAACATTTTTTCTCCCCATACGGCTCTTCCGCATCGGTCACAAACATCCATAGCTCTCTCGTCAGGAACATCGCCCTTGCAATATACACAACACTTTTTAGCTACCATTTTACCTCTATTATTAATTATCAATTTCTATAAATTTCTCTTTTTAAATACTTCTATTCTCGTGAATACATTTCCAAAGATTTAAAAAGAAAGAAAGAATTTTAATAATATGAAAAAAGAGACGGGTTTAGTAGTGGTTTTGGCATTTGTTTTGCTAGGTTTTAATTTTATTTCTGCGGCAACCACTGAATGCAATCCAGCTGTTCAACTTCTAAGCCAAGATCCTTATCCTGCAATTCCCGGAGATTATGTTAAATTAGTATTCCAAATCGAAGGCATCTCGGATTCTGTTTGTGGAGATATTTCTTTCGAACTTTTAAATAAATATCCTCTTGTTTTTGATCCAAATCAAGAAAGTAAGGTTTCTCTTAAAGCAGGTACTTTTGTAAAAGATTATTCCACTCATAAAATAGTTGCATATAAAGTTAGAGTTGACCAAGATGCAGTTGATGGAGATAATCCTATCGAAGTTCTATTAACTAAGGGAACCTCTGCAGGTATTGAATCCAAACAATTTAATCTATTTGTTGAAGATACAAGAGCAGATTTTGAGGTTTATGTAAAGGATCTAAGTTTCACTACAAATTTTATTACTTTAGAAGTTTTAAACATTGCAAAAGTAGATGTTAAATCTATTGCTGTAGAATTATTAGACTATCCTACTTTAGTTGTAAAAGGCGCAAAGACAAAAATTATTGGGGACTTGGATTCAAATGAATATACTTCTGCAGAATTCGAGATAAAGCCTGTAGAGACAGTCATTCCTCTTAGAATATCTTACACAGATAATGCTGGTTTTAGAAGATCTATCGATAAAAATGTTACCTTATTTCCTTCACTTTTCCAAGAGAGAAAAGCAGACGAGAAGACTACTCCCTTAACAACATATATTGTTTTAGCAATTATTGTAATCGGGATTGGCTACTGGTTATATAAAAGGAAAAAGAATAAAGAAGCAAAGAGAAGATAATTTATTGTCACTAAACATCTATTAAATCTTAATTTATTTCTGCTATTTAATAAATCTGTTCTGTATTTTATTAGCCTAATTAATTAGAATTGGCTTCAGGAACCTATTCATCTCTTCGCTGATTAGGATTGTGAATAATATATTTATTCGTAACGCAAAGCATCCACTATATTTGTCTTAGAAGCATTAACAGCCGGAATTACTCCAGAGAGAGCACCAGTTACTGTTGCAAACAGTACACATCCTAAAAATAAACTAGTTGAATAGTGAGGGCTCAAGAATCCCCATCCTAGATTGTCTAATACTGTTCCAGCAATAAAAGTCATTATAAATCCTGCCAATACTCCGAGCACCCCCGCAACAGCTCCTAAAAATCCAGATTCGAAAACAAAGATATTAAATATTTCTGAATTCTTTGCACCTATTGCTTTCAGTACACCTATCTCTTTTGTTCTTTCCAAAACAGAAGTAATCATTGTATTTGCTGTGTTTATGGCAGAAACTAAAACTGAAATAAGGGCAATCAAAATTACAAAACCTATAACAATGTTCAATGCACTCATATAACTCTGAATTAAATCTTCAAAAGAAGCAACGTAAAAATCTTCTTTACCTTTGTCTACATTCCTAGATATTCTTAAATTTCTCTCAACATTTGCAATAGTTAGATTCATACTGTTAATATCTACCCTACCAATAATCATTGCATAGCCAGTAACATTTGGAAAAATTACTTTCATTGTATCTGTAAGGAGATAAATATTAGAGTCATCTTGGGGATTTCCTAATTCTTTATAAAAACCAACAACTCTAAAATCTTCTCCATTAAGTGTTATTTTGTTATTAATGTCTAATTTATTTGGAAATATTTTATCATCTACTAAATAATTATATCCCAATACTACTTTTTTTGTATCTCCTGATTGTAATTCTCTTCCTTTGAAGATTTCCATATTGGATAATTCCTTTATCAAATTTGTTTTGGGATTTAATGAGCCGACCATTACATATTTTTTAACATCATTTTTTACTACTTCAACAACTTTCATATAAACTCCTTCGGCTTCTATTACTCCTGCACTTCTCTCGACTGCTTTCAAATCTCTTTCTGAAAAAGAGAAGGTATCGTCCAATCCCGGAGCTCCAACTCCCTTTGGTGAAACTGTTATTTTGTCTGCAGAAGTTCCAGAAGTGAATGAATCTACGTAATCATATAAACCCCATCCAAAACTAATAAAAATAAAAATAGTTGTTATGCCTATAAATATAGAAAAAATAGTTAGTGCACTTCTAGTCTTTCTATGTGCAATATTTTTCAAAGAATATTTTACGCTTTCTTCAGATATCACCATTTTATTTCCTCAAGGCCTCCACCGGATTCATATTTGCCGCTTTCATTGCAGGAGCAATTCCTGCAATAGATCCAATAATGAAACTTCCAACTAAAGTAGCTATCGCCAATATCCAATTAATTTCAAATGGATTTTGTGAACCAATAAAAGCATTTATTCCTTGTATGCCTGCAAATCCGATTGATAATCCTAGCGTTACTCCTATCAAGCCACCGACCATTCCTAACATTCCAGCCTCAATAAAAAACTGGAAAAAGATATCGGAATTTTTTGCACCTATTGCTTTCATTATTCCTATTTCTTTAGTTCTTTCCATAACGGAAGTAGTCATTGTATTTACTATTCCTATTGCTCCAACAAAAATAGAGATAGCTGCAATTAGTGCGATGAAAATTTGTACTCCTGTCAAAATAGAATTAACCGTAGATAATGCTGCTTCCGGGGTAGAAACTTCAAAATCTTCTTGACCTACTTTAACATCTCTCCTATTTCTTAATAACTTTTCAATATCTAATTTTGCTTGAGCCATGAAATCCTTACTCACAACTTTAGCTGCAATAATGTCTACTCCTTCTCCCAAATCTAGTAAATTTTTTAATTCTGGAGTTTTAATTAGAATAATTTTATCAATAATAAAACTACCTTTCTTTTTTAGAATACCTACAACCCTATAATCTTTATTTTGGATAGTTATGCTGTCTCCAACTGCTATTATTTTTCCAAATCCGTTTTTGTCTTTGTCAGCCAGGTCGTGTCCAATAACAATTTTATTTGTATCTCCGTCTTGCAATAATCTTCCAGTTTCTGCTTCAACATCTATTGTTTCATACATAAATTTTTCTTTTTCACCTTCCGGAACATCAGTGCCGAATCCAATTACTAATTTATTATTATACTCAAGCCTCAAGGTTTCAATTCTTCTAGGGATTGCATATTGTACTTTGTCTAATTTTTCAATTGCTACTGCATCACTTTCGGTTAGTGGGTTGACAACTCCGGAACCTGGAGGTCCATATCCGCTCATTCCTCCTGCCTGTATAGAAATTATTTCTGTAGAACTAATTCCGAACTGTGAGTTAACTGCAAGTTTTAATCCATCTCCCAAAGATATCAAAGAAACAACTGCAATAATTCCAATAACTACTCCTAGTAAAGTTAACCAACTTCGAATGCCTCTTCTTCTTAAATTTCTTACTGCAATAGAAAAATATTCTGCTCTCATTTTGCGAAACTTCTCTCCTTTTTATTTTGAAGTTCGCAAGGCAAAAAATGCGAAGTATTGACTGCCGCTAATGGACAATTTTCGTCGAACGAATGTTTGAAAGCATTGAAAATTAGTCCTTTGTTTACCATAATTATTTTCTCCGCGTCGTTTTCTCAAGTTTTCCGTCCTTAATCCAATAAACAATCTTTGCGTGTTTCTGTGCAAGTTCTGGTGAATGTGTAACCATAATAATTGTTTTTCCTTCCTGATTTAATTTGTTTAAAAATTCCATTACTATCTCTCCTGTTTTGGTATCTAAATTACCTGTAGGTTCATCTGCTAAAATAACTTCTGGATCGTTTGAGAGTGAACGAGCAATTGCAACTCTTTGTTGTTGTCCTCCAGATAGTTGATTCGGGTAGTGATCCATTCTATCATCTAATTCTACTAGCTTCAAAAGTTGTTCTGCCTTCTCTTCCCTCTCTTCAAATGAAACTCCTTGGAAAAGCATAGGTAGCATAACATTTTCTTTTGCTGTAAGATTCGGAATTAAATTAAATTGTTGAAAAATAAAACCTATTTTTTTACCTCGAATTTGTGCTAAGTCTGATTCATGTAAATCTGCAATATTGTGGTGGTCTAGATAAATTGCTCCCTTGGTTGGAATATCTAAACTTCCTACTAAATTCATAGCAGTAGATTTTCCAGAACCTGATGGGCCCATAATAGCTACGAATTCTCCCTGATGAATCTTCAAATCTAAACTATCTAATGCATGAACTTTAGATTCGCCCATGTCATAAATCTTATGAACATCCTTTAACTGAATGATAAGGTCTCCTTCTTTTTTATTTTTATATGTTGACTTCATCCTCGTTTGCATACAAAAAACAATATCAAAACCTTTAAAAATGCTCCCAAACTCATAAAATCATGATAATTCCAATTCGTTGTTTCAGTTGTGGAAAGCCAATCGCTCACTTATGGAAACAATATAAAGAAAAAACTGCAAAAGGCGAAGATTCTAAGAAAGTTCTAGACGAGCTTGGCTTAGATAGGTATTGTTGCAGAGCAATCTTCTTAGGACAAGCAGATAATATTGAATTAGTTAACAAATTTAAGAAATATTAATTTTCTATTTTTTTTGATCATTATTTATTTAGGTTTTCTACTTTCTTTTGATGCATACTTTTATGCATGATTATTTAAAATTATACTATTTGAATACTATTATTTAAACGTAAATATTTAAAAAGGAACTTTTCTTTTAGTTTAAATGCAAAAAAGAGTCACACTTAGTCTAGATGATAAAGTTTACAAAGATTTTCAGAAGTTTTGCGAGGATAATGATATAATAGTTTCTAAAAGAATTGAAAGGTTAATGAGTGAAATGTTAGAGAAAAAGAAAAGCTTAAAATGATAAAAAATAAAAAAATTAAAGAGGTGATGAAGGCGAAATTAATTTATTTAGTTGTATTTTTATTATTGGGGGCATTGTCTTTATCTGCAAATGTTGATGCTTCTTTAGATGGGGATGGGTCTTCTTCTAACCCGTACCAAATCACAAATTGCACACATTTACAAGAAATGAAAAATAATTTGACAGCGGATTATATTCTTATGAGTAATATTGACTGTTCAATTACTTCAACATGGAATAGTAATGCAGGATTTGAACCAGTAGGTAACACAACAATGCCCTTCAGAGGAAGTTTAGATGGAAACGGATATAATATTACTAATATGGTGATTTATCGTCCTTCCGCGACATATTTGGGTTTATTCGGGGATCTTGACAACAACAGAAAGATAATTAAAAATTTAGGAATTCATAATGCGAATATTACTGCTAGTAATACTGCCGGTGTTTTGGCAGGTAGAATAACAAACAGCACAATTGTGCGTGTTTCTGTTTCGGGAGTATTGAGATCACTAAATATTTTGGGCGGATTAACCGCCTCTATTGCTAACACAACAGTATACAACTCTTCTGCAACGTGTAATCTTACGACCACAGGTACTGGACAATACAATGTAAATGGTGGTTTTGTTGGATGGTTAGGTAGAAATGTATTGATAGAAAGTTGCTTTGCAGATAGTATTATAGTTAGTTCTGACGCTTCCAATGGTGGGTTTTATGCATGGACTAATGGATTAGAGGTTGCAGGACATAACACAACAGTTAATAATTCTTATTCTAAAGGAGCTATTTCTGGCTCCGGTAGTTATACTGCTGGTTTTGGAGGTCCTTCGAATGGTAATTCTTACATCCGTGATTCTTATACAATTGAAACTATGTCGGTGGGATATTGTGTTTTTGGAGCTGTATATGGTACTGTTCCTGCAACAAATTTATTTTATGATAGTACTGCTTGTACGAGGGGAACTGGTGGCGGAGGGACAGCCAAAACAACAACACAAATGAAAACCGAATCCACTTTTACTGCAGTAGGGTGGGATTTTACAAATAAATGGATAATTAATGCATCTAAAAATAGCGGTTATCCTTATTTACTTTGGCAAGATACTCCTGTTCCTAATTCAATTAGGCCTCTTTTTGATATTGTATCTCCAACAAATAATTCAATTCAAACAGATGCATTTAATTTAACTTTTAATGCAACAAATGCATCTGCATTGTGGTATTATAATGGGACAGAAAATATTAGTTATATGGGGGCAGTATCATTAAATTTATCTCCGGCAAATTATAATTACATTTTATATATGAATTATTCTAATGGTACTATTGTTTCCGAAAATTTATTTTTCACAGTAGCATCAAATGTTGAGATTTCATTTGCAAATCCTTTCGGAACTGGTGGAAATATAACTTATGAGGGTGAGTATACTATTCATACATTTTCATATACTGGTTCTGAGCAAAATTTTATTATTGGGAGTAATATAAATGCGACTATTTATGTTTG
>Ga0268276_1002300_pt1 | contig 16560 bp, 16 predicted proteins | sample saktaG_4_FD_190145 | JGI IMG/M metagenome (GOLD analysis project Ga0268276, IMG submission 190145) | Saline water microbial communities from Sakinaw Lake, British Columbia, Canada - sak_2010_1_5_45m | ecosystem: Environmental > Aquatic > Non-marine Saline and Alkaline > Saline ...
TTTCAAGGCCTTCGACTTTCTTTCCTTTTCCGATGTAGTTTTTTACAAAATTTTTCATGGCTGTGATTTTTAAGGTTAATTTATATGCAAGTGTAATTAAGACCATGGAGGGGCACTCAAGTAGGAATTGGAATACCGGAAAACCATGAGGATATGCCGAGAAAATTCTTGAATGAGTAGCACTTTTACCCTGGAATGGGATAATACCTTAGCATAGGAATTAAACAAAGACCACAGTCATCAGATTTCTGCAATTGCATACAATTGCATCCTGGAAAAGGAATACAGACGGTCTGAATGATCAAAGAGAAAATCCCGGAACGTTCCACAACCAGATGATAGTAATCCCGAAAGCGCATTACCTCTGGCAAATTCATGACTACACCTATTCTCGAGTATGAAAAAAGCCGCTGCGGTTTCCAACAGCGGCTTAGAATCGGAATTACCGGTACTGACTGTTGTACCGCTCTTCATCTTCAAAGGAAGCAAAAGAATTACGGTAGTCAGCTTCATCACATTTCAGATGACCTGCATGTTTGCCATTTGGCCAATAGATTATCTGTTCGCCTTTTTTGATTGGCTTTCCGCAGGTGTGACATTTGCTGGCGAACCGGGCTGTGATCTGTCGGGGATCACCGGAATACCTGTAAAAATTGTTCATAGGTTTTGGTTTTATGGTGAATGAAAGCCACCCCGGTTGTCCAGGATGGCTCTATTGAATGAATTTCTTGGTTAAAAGGGTATGTCTTCCAGGACAGGCTCAAGGACCGGAACTTCACTGGTCACTTCCGCTGTGGGTTTTTCTTCTGCAGGAACGAAAGCGGAGGCATTCCCCAGGATATGGTCGGCGGCTTTTTCTGCCCTGGCTGCAGCCCACATGACCCATTTCTGGTTATCACGGAGCGCCGAAGCCCATCCTTTGATGTAAGCGGCTGAGTTACGGATATCCAGGTCAAGGTTTGCAATGCCGGCCAGGAAGGAAGAACAAAGTTCAGCTACAAGTTCCTCTTTACTGTATGGGATATCGCCGTAGTTGTTCGACATTCCTTCGTAGCGGTTGAGCCGTTTGGGATGACCAGTCGAGTGGCCCATTTCATGAAACAGGACCCGGTAAAAGGTAGAAGAGCTGGCGAAGTATTTCATATCCGGAACTGAGATCAGATCGGCAACCGGAGCATAAAATGCACGGTCGTCTTTGTGGGAGAAGCGGATTTCCGGACGGCCTTCGTAGCCCTGGATGATGGCTTCAGCTTCCAGGTGTTCGGCGTTAACCTTTTCGGTAACCAGATTTTGAAGCTCTGCGATCTTATTCATGCCCTGCTCATCAAAATCGGCCTGTTCGGAGTTGAAGACATGATAAAATTTCAGAATGAACATTTTCTTTGTCTCGCCGGTAGCTTCGTCTTTCTCGACCGTGTTCTTCCAGAATACCACGATGGTGGATTTTTCGCCCTTGCGAACCTTTCCACCATTGGCACGGATCTGTTGAAAGGTGCCATATACACGGCTTTGATAAGGATCGGAAGAAAGCACAAGTCGATTAACACCCCTGTAATAGTGGCCGTTCATGCTCACCGGTGACGGAACCTGCCATAGTTTCATCCAGCTTCCGGCTGTTTCGAGGTTAGCAATGATCTTTTCAGTGATGGCTGCATAGATTTGTGATTTATTCATAAATGATGCCCGTTCCCTCGGGTCTTATTTAGGTTTCTGGCTCACCTGGTTAAAATGAAATTTTTGCCCAAATGCATACCGAGAAAAATAAATAATGTCAAGGGTTTAGGTCACGATTGGAACAATCTGACAAGACTCGAAGAGCGACTAATCTAAAAGGAGGTCGCCCTTTACAGTTTTACAATCCGGAAATCTCAGGACGAATTTTTCGGAGGTAACTTTGCGGAAATTTCGAGTTTATTAAAGCGTGTTGGGTTTTCGCTTTCTTTTTACTTCAAAAAGCTGCCTGAATGAGCGAAGTGAAGGGTTTCTTTTTTGCTAGCTTTTTTCTTTGACCGGAGATTTAAAAGAAAAAAGCGAAAAAAAATCTGTTCTCATTGCCTTGAACATTAGATAATCCAGTTCATTATCCTTGTAAATTATTATTTGTCTGATATTGAGGAATAAAACTTGACAGGAGCATTCCAATCTATTGCTCCATCCCTCTTACAAAAATCAATTGAAAATTTCCTCGTAGACTTGTTTATTTTCTTCATTGATTTAGATTTGGATAATATTGTTCGAGAAATTCCAGAATTCTTTTCGCCACAGCTTTCCCCAATAGTGGAGGAACCGCATTCCCAATTTGATTATATTGAGATAGAAAATTTTCGTCTCCCTTTCCCAACTGTTTAAGAAGTTTCGAGGAAATTTGTGTTCTCTTACCCTTAAAAATATAACTATCCGGAAATGATTGCAGTCTTGCGGCTTCTCTGGAAGTTATATTTCTTGGCTGATTTGGATGAATGAAGTTTGAATAAAATGAAGCAGGTATAGTATAAGAAACCATTTTTGGTTTAAGATGTCTATAGTTTGATTTGTATTCGCTTGTTGAAATTTCCCCATTCCCATTCCTTTTTCTAACCTGCAATTCAATAGGAATTTCATCAAGTGACAGACCATTTAAAATATGCTCATATCTTTGAACGACTCTTTTAGTGTGAACCATTGTTACATGGTTGAATAAAGTATGTACATTATCCCTTAGTTCTTTTTGAAACTCATTTTTAGGTTTTGTGTTAAAAGCTATTTCTTCCTTGCCTTCGCCAGCTTTTAATTTAGGTAAATCGCCAATCGCTTTAATTACAGTGATCGCTTGCTTTAAGGCTATAGTAGATCCGTTTAATTTTTTCTTCTCACTTGGCAAATAGTTTGTAATGGCAGGTTTCAATATTTCAATACCAAGTTTATTCCCAACAATAAAAATCCTCTCTCTATTTTGAGGCACTCCATAATTGGCTGCATTAAGTTCCCAAATAGTCACAGCATATCCGATTGCATTAAATGTGTTTTTGATAATATTTATAACTTTCTCCCCTTTCTCATTTTTTCTAGTTAAAAGGCCTCTCACATTTTCCATTACAAAGACGTTGGGTTGAAAAACGTCAACCCATTGAGCAAAGTTTTTAAAGAGAGAGTTTCGCGGATCTTTGGGATCTTTCATGGGACCAGCAATACTAAAACCTTGGCATGGAGGCCCACCAATTATAATATCAGGTTTAATTACACAAGCGGAAAGAATTTGATTTGGATTTTGGAAATCCCTGATATCTTTATGAATAATTTTATGTTTTGAAGTATTATTAGCTTTTAGAGTTTCTACTGCCCAATCATCCACTTCCAAAGAGCAAATAAGCTTATAACGATTACTTGCTAAACTAAAGCCAAGTCCGAATCCACCAGCTCCAGCAAACAGATCTAATACTTTAATTTTGCTTTCTTTCATTATAATTAGAATATAGTCTCTGCAAAAGTTGGGAAGTATTTATAGATTTTTGAATAGTTAATTTTATCATCTTCAGGAAGAATAGGAATATTCCTTCTGTATTTTTTATCCTGCTTAAGCAATCCCGTTTTAATATTTATCCTATCAGGCAGAAAAGAATCTAGTACATGAATTTCCTTAAATGTAAGTTGTGGGACGTAAATTTCAAATGGTTCAACGCTATCTTTTATATATTCTAAGTTCTTTAAATGAAATTGCATTTTTTGTACGTCTTCAACTTGATTATCATTGTAAATTAATCCTCCAATTGTCAACATTAATGTACCATCATCATACTTAAAATGGAATAGTTGGTTATATGTAATATTATCGTTGGAGTTCCCATAATTTCTTTTCTTAATAATTTCATTAATCTCATTAGCAATTATATGGTAAACTACCCCTGGGTTATTCTCAATATTCAAATTAACATCCCTGAATTTGATAGGGATCTTATCTATTCCAACTCTTTCAATGAGTCTTTCTAATCGATATTTCTTTAGTTCTTCTTCCGTCGTTTGAATTTTAATTTTCTCATTTCCAATCACAACTTCAGGTTGTTCTGGTTTAACATCGATAGTAATGATAAATACGCTCCCAGGTTTGGCTTTAAAGAAGAATGTTTCGATATCAGCAAACATGTTCGAATGCACCAAAGGATCGTAAATAATTTTTCTAATTTTACTATCATAATCAAACCAGGCAATACACAACTTATTCCAATCAATATATGGTAATATTTCATTTGAATCACCAAATTCTAATTTTATGCATGAAAATGGATTATTAAAACGAAATCTTTTTTCGTTTTGAACGTCTTTCTCTATACTAAGCAAATCTCCTAATCCGAGAACTCTATGAAACAAGCTAAAATCGACAAAATGAGTCGAACCAAATCCAATGTATTTATATTTTTTAATGTTTTGGATAAATGAAAGATATCTCAATGCTTCGCAAAGCATCTTTCTTTCAATAGATTTACTAGGTCGTAAACTATAATTAATTTTTTCGTAGCTACTTTTTATATGCTCCATCATTTACCAATTTTTTGGTTATAAAAAAAATCGAAGGTCTTTTCACCAACTTCGCCTAATTTCGTAACCCCAAAATATTTCTTAACCTTATCAATTTCAGAATATGGTTTTTGATATCTAATTATTCCAATACCTGTTTGAGACACTGCTTTAATTTTCGGCCATAAAAAGGAATCTTTTAGTTCATCCTTTCCCTTAAAAACATCAGATATTGGCACAACTCTCGCCTGCTCAACTTTTAAATTTAAGACTCTTTCTGATTTTGGTCTATCTTTTTCTTTCTCGGTTTTAAGCTGGTTCATTAATGTCATAACCGGCCTCATCATAGAAATCATTTGCTTTCTTACATTTTGATATATACCAGATTCCCTATCTACTCCAGTCTTGGTTGTATTCCAAGGAAGTTTAGACGCATCCTTGGCATGGAAAAAGACATACCCTCTAAAACGATAAAATTGATCATGATATACGGCTACTCCATCTTTATCCTTTCCTTTACCTGTCCAACCTGTAGAATCATCAGTATTCGGACCTGTTATCAATCTATCATTGCAGAAGATATACCACCCCCCATCCATTCCTTTGTCTTCTGAAATTCCTGCTATAACGTCAACAGTTAAACCATTTTCAAAGGATTTATGCCAGAATGCTGGTTTAAATTCGTCATCATATATTAATGTAAGTTTAGGAGGCTTAACAGGGTGTCCATTTATGGTAATTTTTAGTCCTCTATTAATATTGTACAGGTGTTCATAACTAATTTCATCAATTAAACTTGTCTCAAAAATAGTATCCGTTCCAAAATTATTTATGGCCTCATCAGTTAAAGTAGCTATGGTTATTTTAGTGCCCCTTTCTTTAAGTGGAATGGTAGAAAGATTGTCGTGAGGAGTAAGTGGAAAATCCCATTCTAGTTTACCCTGCCAATCATCTACATCTAAATTTGTTTCGAATTTTGAATTTTTAGCGACAGACTTAACATTGATTTCTTTCCCTATCTTAAAAAAGGCCCTTTTCATACCAATTCCAAATTGCCCAATGGAATCCTTTTCAATTTTATATTCTGTTGGCCTACCGAACCTAAAAGCATATTTTCTGGCAATATCAACATCAATGCCACCACAATTATCCCAAATTTCAAACTTTGATGCTATCGCTACTATTTTCACTTCAAAACCATTCAAACTAGTTAATTTTTCTTTCTGGGCAGTCCGATTTGCGCCATCAACAGAATTATCGATTAAATCTCCAATCGCATCTATAAGTGTTATATCTTTTGTTAGCATCGCGATAAAAAATTCTTTGGTTGGAGATGCCTGGATTGTGAAAAGGTCTGGTTGTTCAAGTGTTGTCGATTTTGCCATAATTTCAATGTTTTAGGAGTGGTAAGAATGGGCAAACGATGAAAAACATCTTATAGACATGTAAAATTAGGACAAAACTTTAAATAGGAAAGAAAAAAACCATGCCTTGTTATTAAATTGTCATCAGGCATGTCATGAGAGCTACAAGATTCCCTCATCAGCGAAGGAATAAAACCGATCATCGCCAACAATAATATGATCCAGTACAGCCACATCGAGCAATAAGCCGCAATCCTTGATCTTCCTGGTAATCTTAGTATCGGCATCACTAGGTATTGTGTTGCCACTGGGATGATTGTGACCCAGGATGATACTAGTTGCATGCTGCTCCAGACAAATCTGGAAGATCTTCTTTGGATCAACAACAGTCCCGGAGATCCCACCTTCGGAAATCTTCACTTTCTTAACGATCTTATTTGCCCTGTTCAGGAGCAGGATCCAGAATTCTTCATAGGGAAGGTCACCTATCAGGGATTGAAAGATTTCATAGGCATCCTGGCTTTTTGAGATCTTGTTTTTGAAAATCACTTCTGACTCATTCCGCCGGCGGGCTAGAGCAAACATGGCTGCTATCTTCACGGCACGTTTCTGACCGATGCCTTTGATCTTCTGAAGGTCTGAAACGCTGAACTTCCAGAATTCGCAAAGATTGTTTTGGCAGGTTGACAGTGTTTTCATGGCAATCTCAAGGGAGTTTTCCCCGGAAACGCCTGAGCCAATGATGATACTTAAGAGTTCAGCGTCAGACAGACTGCTATTTCCCTTGAGAAGGAGCTTCTGGCTTGGAATGTCATCTTCTGCCCAGTAGCGCATAGGGATTCTGTTTTCATAGGTTTTACCATTTACCTTGGCAAGGTCCGGATTCATGATCGGTTCTTTCATAGCTTGATAGTTTTAGGCAGCCTTTAGCCGCGGTGAGTGAATGAAATTTGCCGGTGGGACCATGCTCAGTAGAAAATTTTAAGCAAACATTCTGGTCATCCCGAGTACTCGGGGTGAATGAACCTGAAAGGCGACAGGTCCCAAAGGAGGTCGTGTTTAGCGAAACAATATTTTCACTGGGCATAACTTTGTGAATTTCGATTTACTGCAGGAGAGGAGTTTTGCAACTTTTTCTAAAAGTCGCCCCAAGCGAAGCATCCTGCGAGCATAAAAAAAAGCAGGCAGATCCGATGAATCGGAACTGCCTGCTTCGTTGAAGGCAATTAATGCCTTATGGAGAATTGCCCCTGGAACTCTTTCAGTTCCCAATCGAATTTTTTGGGATCGGAGGCAATGAGATCTTCGGTGTAACCAGGATAGTAAATCTGATCCAGTTCCTGGACAAAGATGTCTTCGAGTGACTGCTGGTGGGTCATTTGTGCTAATGCTTTCATCTGGCGTGTGTTTTAAGGTTAGAAATGAAATTTTTTACGCCAAAGGCTATAACCTGGAATAATAAATAATGTCAACGGGTTAGGGTCATTCCCCCGAGTAATCGGGAGATGAAAGAACTCAATGAGCGACAATTCCATAAGGAGGTCGCCCTTGACAGTTTTAAGCTGTACCAGGCTCAGACGGTACTTTTAAAGCGAATAATTCGTAAGGTAATTTTGAAAGAAAATTTCGAGCTAAACCGTGCGCCGGCCAAGGGGTTTCTTTTTTGGTACTTTTTGATTTTACCAGGGCTCCCAAAGAAAAAAGTACTCCGCTGGAAGAAGGATAGTACCTGCAATTGCTTTCTTTTTGCTTCGTTTCCTTTGCCTAAAGAAACAGAAGTTCAGTCAGTTAAGAACCTTGGCGCTTTTTTTGATTCTTTTTTTGGCGCTCCAAAAAAAGAACCGACATTTTCGATATTCCAGCGAAAAAGAGGGTATCCCGTTCTGCATGAATATTTTAAGGCTCGGTAAGCCTAAAAATATTCCAGCAGACTCGACGAAGTCCCCGCCCCGCCCTGTCGAAAAATGCAATTGCACTTTTCACTTTTCTATGGATATATGAAATGACTATATGTAAATACATCTTGGGAGTTTTATGCCGGAATCTCTGTCGGTGGGCTGCTCCCCTTGGTATTGAGGCATTCCATTGAAGAGAGGGGAGGCCTTTGATCATTTCGGAAAAGTAATCTACTAATCTTACTATCCTACTTTCCAAGAGGACAAATCGTCGGAAACCCTTATAGAGTATGAGTAGTAACTAATAGTAAGATGAATAATAATAGTTAATATATTATTTATCAGCTTTTTACGTTTATTCTAGTAACATAGTAAGATGGTTTGGATAGTTCCGGCAGGTACTTTTACTTATACCAAATCAGGAGCGAGAAAATTGACGTAGTAACCTTTGACCGGATAACCAAAATTATCTTTAGTTATCTGCATCCTTTCATAACCAAGATAACTCAGCGCCTTACCAACGGTGATCACATTTGGCATTGATCGGACCGTTGTTTTCTCCCCTATAGCGTTGATAAAATCGGTCGCCGTAAAAAAGGCATGGTGGTCTTCTTTTGTTCCGGGTGAGAAGTATTTCTGGATCAACTCTATTTCGATGCTTGTATGCTGAAAAGTCATATTGCGATTTTCATTCTGTTCAATCTCATGTTTGGTCAATTGATGATCAAAACCATTTTGATAAAGTGCATAGGCCTGGGCCCATACCTCATCAATATTCACATTTTCTCTGTATTCATGTTGAATTTTTTTAATTTCAAAACAGAGCCAGCGGACCGAACCGGTCTCATCAGACAGGAATTCCGATTTGTTGGTGCTTCCGAAAAAACTTGCCCTCCTGGGACTTGATATGGGTTTCCGATCGTAAGGATGACGGATTTTAACCACTTCTTTGGAAAAATAGGATTTAAGGGCGTTGATCTCGACCTTGTTTAGGACGGCCAGCTCATCAATGTTAATGATGAAATTTTCGGTCAGGCCGATCAGATTATCTTTCTCCTGGAAAGAAATGTTCTCAGAGATATATTTCTTCAGCCTTTGAGGACAAAGGAACCGGATAAAGGTTGATTTACCGGTGTTTTGCTTTTTACCGACAATAACTAAAGCATGTTTATTGAAATAGGTATCATCCAGAGCACAGCCGATGCATCTTACGAGCATCTTTTTGAAATGATGATTGAACTGTTGCTGATCAAAGGCAACTACATGATTAGCCAGATGCTCAATGTGATCGGGATCCCCTTCTTTCCAGGGCGGCAAGGAGGTAAAATAATCATAAAACGGATTAATAACCGTCACAAAATCACTACGAAGCAAGGTCATCAGGTTGGCCATGCTCATCTTTACATTGTTGTGCTGCAGAACCCGGAAAAGGTTATTTTCATTGAGTAAACGAAAATCTTTTTCCTCTTTCCCTTTGAACTCAATTTCATTACTCACTTCATTGAATTGAAGGTCGAACCGGGATTGGATGAAGTTCTCCACTTTGATGAATAGAGGAATGTCTTCAATCAGTGCGCTGGATTTCCGGTTGTGGCCACGTTGTTTCTGGACTCCCTTAGGAAAGAATTCAGGCAGATCAATTTCAGTAGTTGGTTTTGTTTCGGACATGATAGGAGAATAATTGCAGCGGGAGCAAGGCTAATTTTCGGAATAATGCATGATTTCCATATTGTTGAATGATTTTTCATAGCCCTCTAGCTCCTCTTCAATAGCGATACCTTCTTCTACCCGTTCTATCTCTCGTAGAAATGCTTTCAGATTCTCAATCATGCGAATTTGGTTTTTTAATTAAGCAGCCATTAAGGCTTAAACTATCTATTTACAACTATTTGGTTGAGTTTCTCATAGCATCAAGGACCTCCGATTTCTTGAACAGAATTTTACGTCCATGCTGGTAGAAAGGGATTTTCCTGGCTTTTTTCCAGGAAATAATTGTTGGGAGAGAGACCCGGAGAAATTTAGCAGTTTCCCGTTGTGAAAGATAGATTTCATCGGAATCTTTGGTTTCGATTTTTTGAGCGGGTTTCTTTGATGCTTCCCATTCATTGAGTACTTCAAAGAATTCGGTCTTGTCTTTAATGAACATAAAAATGTTTTCCATCGGATTAGATACGTTTAAGTTTTGAGCAAAAATATCTCCCACCTGTCTAAAAATAAAGGACAACTCAGGAAAATACAACGTACTGGAAATAAATGAGATAGGCTGGAATGAAAATGATGAAGCTTTTTAGACATGGCGATATCACGCATGTTTATTTCAGTGAAAAAAGATTAAAAGCGCGGGGATCAAGAGATTAGGCAAATTGCGGATATTTTTTTGATAGAAATCCAGGGACAATCCAGGGACAATCCAGGGACAAGCCAGAGACAACCCAGGGACAATCTGGGGACAAAGGGTGACAAAATATTTCTGAATGTTTTTGAAGTGAAATGAATTTCAATTCAACTTTGCGAATAATGTGTTGAAGAGGATTTTGGAGTTGAAAGAAGGAAGTAATTTATGAGGCATTTAAAGTGTTATCTTAGTTTAAGGATAATACTTAGGGATTCTAAACTCCGTTTGTTTTATTTAAACAATTAAAGCGCGACTTTAGAATAAAGGTGCGACATAAAATATAGTTGCAAGTTAAATATTAAAGTTGCAACTTTGCAACTATGAAAAAGATAAAATATAATATTCGTATAGAAGACTCACTAAAGACACATGTGGACGCTTTATTGGATAAAACTATATTCGAATATAAATATAGAGTACGTGACTTACGTATGCTCAATACGACAGTCATAAACCTTGTGAGGATTCTATCTGAATTATTGGATCATACTTGTGTGTTAATCTTGGATGAGACAAGTATTAGTCGATCTCGACTAAGTTTAGAATGGCAAACACTTACTAAACTGTTTAAACCATCTATCTTCTCAAGACTACGAATGATTGTTTTCTGCGAAGGTGAAACGACTGAAAGCTTTGGTGAACTCAGTAATTATGAGAAGGAGGTCATGTTTGAGATTAAGGATACCCTGAGTAGAGATCATGTAGTAAAAGGAAATCGTAAGCGCGATGCCTTTTATGAGATTTTATGGATTTTACTCGTGTATTGGTTTAGAAGATCTGGTGCATTGCAAGTAAACCAATTATGTCAAATATCGGGATTTTCATATCCAGCTGTGGCTTCGGCACTTGATAAATTAGGAGATAAATTGACACGTCATTCTGATCGGAGTGTTGAGCTAAAATCGTTTCCAAAAAGTGATTGGCTCAAACTCCTTACGATGAACGATGATATTAAAGAATCACATGGTTTTTGGGCTCTTCGTCCAAGACCAGTCGAAAATTTGAAAAATAGGCTTATAGAAGAACCTCATGGTGATATCGCTTTTGGAGGTATTATAGGTGCACGACACTACTTGCCAGGTATCGATTTAGTTGGCATACATCGTTTAGATATTAGCGTACATAATTGGAATACTCGGAAAATAGACGCACTTCGTAAGAAACTTGATCCAGGATTGAAGAAAATTGAACCGGGTAGAATACCACAGGTAGTAGTGCATAATCTTCATCGCCCCGATACACTATTTGCGAAGGGAGAAGAAGTTAATATTGCCGATGAGGTTGAATGTCTTCTAAATCTTCATGAAGCAAGATTAGACAGACAATACAACGAATTTCTTGAACATTTTATAGATCATGCAAATCAATGGAAGAAGTAAAACCATCTGAGGTTATTCATCAAGTTGCTGATGCCTTACCGTTAGAATGCAAGGAAAATATAGTAATTATAGGCAGCCTTGCTGTTGCATATGCCTATTTTGGTGAAAATGACACATTGGCTGTTAGAACAAAAGACATTGATTGTCTTCTAAGACCATATCAAGTCGCTGCTGAAAAAGCTCAAATCATCACTCAGCAATTATTTGATGCTGGTTGGCATAGAAGAAAAATGGGCCCACATACCATTCCAGGCACTCAAGATACTCCATTGAATGAACTCCCAGCTGTGCGACTTTACCCCCCTTCCGTTGATCCAGCTGGAGAAAATGCATGGTTTATAGAATTTCTTTCGGAACCCGAATCACCAAAGGATCAAGGTAAGCAATGGACAAGAATTGTTATTGATCAAGGTCATTTTGGATTACCCTCATTCCGTTTTCTTGCAATAACAGCAATTGAACCAGAGAAGATACATGATCTGGGTATATACTGTGCACAACCCAAAATGATGGCTTTAGCAAATTTACTTGAGCACCCTGAAATAAAACCAGAGCGTATGAGCACACGATTTGAAGGACAAGATATCAAGCGAAGTAACAAAGATCTTGGTCGTGTATTAGCTATTGGATATTTAGAAGAAGTTTTTTCCCAAACTGATTTTCGAGAATGGGGTGATGATTGGGCTTATGCATTACAAACTTGTTTCCCGGATGAATGGAAGGATTTAGCCAATATGGCTGGGGAAGGATTATCTGCATTACTAGAAAGCGATGACGATATGGAAGAAGCCTACCATACCTGCGTTTACGGTTTATTAACCTCACATGGCATTTCAATAGAAGAATTAAAAGAAGTTGGATACAGGATTCTGGATGATGCTATTGAAACCCTTAAAAAGCACGCAACTTAATCGGCTATCATTCTTTGTCGAACTTTTGAAACTCCCTTGAAGTGGACTCAGAAGCTCCAAAATCTTCTGCTGCATGGCCAGGACCGTTTCAGTAATAGGTTCAATCGTGAATATCTGTTCCAGATCCAGCTCCCCCCGACGAACATACTGATTGTTCAAATGCACCAAGGAAATCCGCTTCAATGGCAATCCCGAGCCGGTGATCACAAGATACTGAAACGCAACATCCAGCAAGTGAGACTCCTTCACACCCGTAGATGCCTTCACCTCATAAGCTGCCCACCCATCATCTTCCTTCACAAGAATATCCATATAACATAGCAAGTCCCCTTGTGAGGGAACCGAAGCAAACTGTGATTTATTGTTTAAGTCCCCTTCAGGGGATTTAGGGGTTACAAACGCCGCCTCATAAATAACCTCTTGCCCACTCCGGATGAGTTCCTGAGTATATTCAGCAGCCTCTTGAATCTTCCACGGCTCTCCCCGGCTGGCGTCAATGCCTTCGGGGAATCGCTGTTGTGCCAATGCTCCCACCGAATGGCCGGTGTCAAAGATCTGCTGCTGTGATTCACTGGTCTCATCGCGCTCTTCGGGCTGATTAAAATGAAGCCACAGGGACTTCATACATTTTGTTCCGCGAATGAAACTTGATTTACTTAATCGAATGGGGGAATTCATATCGCAAGTTACTATATTTATGATTAGGATTAGGGATTTGTTTTATTTAGAGAGATGTCTCCAAGAACAGAAGACAAAGACGTTCTCGGTTCCATCAAGAACTGATTGGCAAGTGTCTGCAATACCTTCCGATAACCTAAAGGAAAACTGTCGTTCGTTATGGATGTAAGGGATTTGGTTTTGGCATATCTTGAGATCATTTTTTCAACTTGGTTCTTATCCATCGACCGATGATTACTAAGGTATTCGGCCATCTCTATCAGGAGCCTCCACTCCTCCCGGAGGGTTTGTTCTGCCAGTTTTTCTCCGGCTTCCAGAAGCTCTTTGATCTCTGCATCAACATCCAGGTGCAACTGGCTGTTTGTCAGGGTGCTTTTAATCTGAATACTCCCGCGAATACTTCCCAGTCCGCTTTTCTTCACAGCTTCACAAGCGATCTCTGTGGCTTCCCTTATGTCACTTTCTGATCCGTGGGTGATGTACTGCTCACCGAAAACCAACTTTTCGGCAATATAGCCTCCGAGGTGGGCGGCAAGGGAGGGAACAATCTCTGCTTTGGATCGGTACTCCCGGGTGACCTGTACGTTGGTGAATCCTTCGTTTTCTGAATCGGCCGATACGGTGATGATCAGTTCGGGGATGGCATGCAGCAGGATGGAGAAGAGTACGGCATGACCACTCTCATGAACGGCTACGATGGCTTGCTTGTCATCCATTTTGGGCTTCCTCAATGGTTCCAGAATCAACCGGGCCGGTTCGTTGATCTCCTTGAGGAGATTTCCGTTGTCTCCGATAAATGCGATTCGGAGAAAGGTATCCTGGTAGCCAAACCTAAGGATCTCTACGGGTTGTCTCTCCAGCAGGGCTTCACTGATCACTTTCCCTAGTTTTGCCTCCAGGAGGAGGTGAATGGTGGTAAAGAGGGGCCGGGCTCCCTGTGTGGGGTACACGCCTTCATCGTAGATCAATTGATGCAGGCTCTCTTCAAATTCTGCCCGGATGCCTACCTGATTGTGGATTTTCTTTGCCAGGTCATCAAGAGCTTTGTGGATGATCTTGCGAAAAGCGTCACGGTTGAGGGCTGGATAGAGGATATGGGTGTTCCCAAGTCGGGCAATCTGTTCTGACCGGAATAGTTTTCTCAGGGATTTTTTGATGTGGGGAATGGTGATCTTCATCGATCCTCGATGAAAGGCATCCGGGTCGGTATCTGGATTGAGGTTCAGGCTCATGGTATAGGCTTCGTCAAGGTTCCCTACCACAAACATGATAGCCTTGGTGCAGTCAACGGTGCGAAGGCTGACAGATGTCTCCATCAGTTCCTTCAGGAAATGGATACTTTCTGGCCCGTTCAGGGTCATAATGTACTTTTTCAGTTCGGCAAGTGTCTTGAATTTCTCTGTCGATGCCTCAAAGATGTCTCGCAAGGAGTTATCCGGCAGAAAAGAAATCTTGGCTGTTTGATATATTCGTTTCCGTTGCCTTGGGTCGCTTCTCTGAAGTCGTCTTTTTAATTTGTTGATCCTTTCAGATGGCTTCTCGTAGTATTCCATAATTTCCTCAAAGATCTCAACACCCCCGGTTAAAATTCCCTTTTCAACGGTTACACCGCGCTCCAGGGCAGTGGAGAGTTCATGGGAAAGGTAATAGAGGGAATCTGTTCCGGTCATGTATCGGTTCATTTGATATTTCCCGTTGGATAGCAGGGTCCAGATAACCCGCAAGTCTGGCTTCGGAATATCCTCACCAGCCTGCGATCGTGTCCTTCCTTGCTGAAATTCATCGAAACAGAGAATGACCGGATATCCATTTTCGTTTTCAAAAATGGTGTTGAGGGTTCTGCGAATTACCCAATCCCGGTCTGAAGTCTCTCCCAGGTCAAACCAGAATAATTTTTTTGAAAATCCGATCAGATCGCTGATTCGGTTGATCAGGGAGGTCTTCCCAACCCCGGTCATCCCCCAAAGGTTAACAATGACCGGCTTTTCCTGAAGTTCAGGGAAAAGATACCATGAGCTGATCGTCTCCACCACCTCATCGATCACCTGGTCAATTCCAAAAAATTCTTGTTTTAACTGAATCCTGGCCCTCTCCAGGATCTCCATCCGCTCCTGGATCCGAGTGGTAAGTTCTTCTTTAAACTGCTGTTGTTTTGTCTTCGTTGCCATTTGAAAATTGTTTCTGACAAAGAAAACAAATCAGTTCGCCAGATCATGGCGGACAATAATTAAGATTTTATAGTTCTAACTGTTACTTTTTCACAATATTCGCTTTCTAATTCGGATTTCGTCCGAACAATTGTATTAGAATATTTACTACCACATTGATATACTGCACTATACTTGAATTAGATAATCAGTTTTCCAGTCCTTCTGTCCCTGAGTTTCAATTTAGAATATTTCGGTTAATAGATTGAACCCACTAATGTAAATAATATCGAAATATTATTATATCCTTGTAAACATAATGTAGTTATTTTATAAATTTGACAGGTTTTCATATTTATGTCTTGAAAGATGTATAAGTGTAATATATTAGACTCATTATCTATAATAGAAACATGATATATTCCTTCTGATAATCTTATAGACTTCGCATGTGTGTAGATATTCTATTAATATTGTACTGGTTATATAATTTCAGTCCTCAATGATGTTTTGCATTACTCTTTCCATGTACAACTTTTACTTTATTATATATTCACATATTCAGCTATATTTAATATTTATTTTTGCCCAGAAATTATGAAAAAGTTTTTTCTATTGGTTTGTATCTTCTCATTTTCTTTTTGCCTAGTTATTGCACAAATTGAGATGACTGTCAAGAAAAGTGAGCTACAATGTTCATATAATGATTCCATATGTTATTATCAAGGAAGCCCATTTACCGGACAGGTTGTTGATTTTCCCGGTTTAAAATTTGACCATACAAAACTTCTCTTTGATGGTCATTACTTTAATGGGCAGCGAAACGGTACAATAAAAAGATGGTACCCAACATTTATTTTGGAATCCATAGAAAATTATAAGCTGGGTAAAAAAGATGGGCTACAAACGTATTACTACCAAAATGGAATTAAAAAATCCGAATTGACTTTTAGCAATGGGTTCTGCATCGGAATATGGACAGAGTGGTATCAAACCGGGCAGCTAAAAAAGAAGGAAACGTTTACTTATGGTGTATTGGATGGAGTTCAAACCAGATGGTATGATGATGGACAACAAATGAAAGAAGAAATATTCACTCTTGGAACAATAGTCAAGAAAACTGAATGGCATGCAAATGGAATAAAGCAATACGAACTTAGCTACTCCAATGGCTGTTAATACCGGGTGAAAATTGCACAGCTGTACCGGTTGAAAACTGCACAGCTTGTTGATGCAAAAATATCTTTTCTTTTCATGTTTGCAAGTACTTTTTTTCCTTGGTAAGGGAGGCTGAGGCCGT
>Ga0268276_1002301_pt1 | contig 16559 bp, 25 predicted proteins | sample saktaG_4_FD_190145 | JGI IMG/M metagenome (GOLD analysis project Ga0268276, IMG submission 190145) | Saline water microbial communities from Sakinaw Lake, British Columbia, Canada - sak_2010_1_5_45m | ecosystem: Environmental > Aquatic > Non-marine Saline and Alkaline > Saline ...
AAGAAATCGTTTTATCAGGAAATTTCCTAGCCTTCTTGATAATTATGTTTTATCGAAAGACGGTCAGATTATCACATTGGAGGAGGCCAGGCAATTGGAGGCTCTTAAATATTTCTTTGATGGATTGAGCTTCGTCAGTTCAAGAGTTTGGTTATGAGCAGGGGACAATTAGGCCAGATAATCGCCAAGATATTCCTCGGCCTGGGGTCGATTTATTTTCTCATCAGGCTTATTAGTAAAATGTGAAAACGTTTTTTAACAGATATTATACTAATATTAGCCAATTCAATCGTGAAGATATCTTCACGATTGCTAATGCCAAGTTTCTATGCCAAACAGACAAAAAATTGCCAGGCAGCTGTCATTTACCGATGAGGCGAACCGGAGAAAAAGGCAGCGGCAAGAAAGATGCAAGCATAAGTTCGTTACTGTGCCGATTGCTTTTGATGAAAAACTGGATGAGGTATATGAGACAGTTGCCTGTCGAAAATGCGGTTATTGCCCGAATGATTAACCGCTCTTATTAACCGGGGGCGGTAGTAAATATTATTACCGCCCCCTTTAAAATTAAATCTATGAACAATACAACTAATTCGCCGGCCGTGGTGCTGGCAAGAACCAAACAGCCACAATCTTTACTAATAAAACCGGTGGCCAGCATCAGCGATATTGTAAATGCTTGGCAGGATTATCAGAGTCTTAAGGCTAAGCTGTTAGATGAAAGCGATTACCAGATGATCCAGGGGAAAAATTGCATTAAGAAATCGGGCTGGCGCAAGATCCAGACCGCTTTCTCTATTAGCGATGAGCTGATGAGCGAGATAAGAAAAGACTATAAAGATTATTTTGTGTATGAGGTAACGGTTAAGACTACCGCGCCTAACGGCCGGTATGCTTTTGGCATTGGCAGCTGCGCCTCTAATGAAAGAAAGTTTGCGCATATTGAGCATGACACCAGGAGCACCGCCCACACCAGAGCCAAGAACCGGGCCATCGCTGATCTGGTTGGCGGCGGCGATGTTAGCGCTGAAGAAATGGATCATGATCGAAGTGAAAGCGATAGAGCAGATATGAATAGTAATTATTTTAATCAGATTTTTCAGGACAGAGACGCGGAGCAAGAAAAAAATAATGACAGTTTCAGCATGACTGGTAAGCAGAAAAAATATTTAACCAGTTTGATTAATGAAAAAATATTTGACAACGAGGAGCGGGAGCAGAAATTGGAGTGGCTGGAAGGCGGAATCAGCAGACAGGAAGCCAGTGACGCTATAGCAGAGCTTCTATCAGCCTAGTTATAAAAGAGCCGGGGACGTCACTGTTCTCGGCTCTTTTTGTTTTGTCTATATCAGATTCAATTTCGCCTACGTTATTTGATTTATGCTAAGATTTTTGCTATATTTAAAATGCGAAACCACATTCAGATAAGTGAGAATGCAGGCCAAATATTTTGGCCCTTTGTCCTATTTGTGCGAAGGAACCGGCACACCGACCAAGCACAAATAGGCGTTCTCACGAATACCTAAGAGTGTGGTTTCGCAACCAGGTCGGGTGTCGGTTTTTGTTTTGGAAAATATTATGATTATATTTGGATGGTCAAATAGGCCAAAAATTATTGAGCATGGGATGCAGATTAAATGTTTACAGTGTGGCATTAAAACAATGCATGATTTAATTAGAATCTTCAAGACCTTTGATCTATATCTCATTCCTGCAATTCCTCTGTCTATTAAATATTATGTACGTTGCCAATTATGTGGCTACGAACAACCTGTTAGCTTGGAGAGAAAAAATATACTAATTCAAGAAAGTAAAACTAAAAATGAAGTCATATCCCAAGAGGCATTAAAAAAGAATGTGGATCTGTTAAATAGACATAGGGCTCAAATTATTAAAGAAAAATAATATGATAATTCCAATACCAGAGTCGTATGCAGAGTTGATTATAATCCCTTTGATACTACTGTTTTTGTTTTTTCTTTTCCCAGAGTTATTTATACTTATAGTTATATTGGTATTTATAATAGTTGCAGTTTTTTTAGTAGCTAAAAGCAGTGTTAATGAAAGCCCCGATCTGATGATGCGTGCTGTTGTTAATAATGATTTAAATAAAGTAAAAATTTTGCTTGAAAGTGGGTGCGATGTAAATAAAATAATATATAAACCTTCTGGTGCTTTTACAACCGCGTTAATACTCGCTTCAACTCTGGGTTATACAGAAATTGTACAATTATTAATAAGACATAATGCCATAGCGGATATGGTGGATTCTCATAATAGACCGGCGATTTTTTATGCTGTTTCTCTCGGTAATACTAAAATTGTTAAAATATTGTTTGGACATAGAGCTAATTCTAATATGAAAAACGGAAACAAGGAACCATCGCTTGAAAACGAAGTTGATAATGAAAGCAAAAATGATTTTAAAAACGGCGAACTCAAACCGACGAGTTCATTTAAAAATGATCCAGGCACAAAGGTTATGAGGTGGTACGGGTTATTTTGCGGAATTGTTATTATATTAGTATGGATTTGGTCAAGATTTTTTAATTAAATAAAAACAAAAACTATGAAAAACAAAAAAACAATCCTGGTTGCGAGCGCTATATTTCTGGCGCTGGTTTTACTAATCGGTTTAACGGTTTACTTCCATATCCGGCTAATTAAGCAAAGGGAGAAGGTTGAGGCGGCTAAGCAATACCAATCCGTGCCAGTAGATAAAAGAGTTGATAAGATTGAAATGCAGGATTATTATGATGACTTTTACAAAGATACCAATAAACAGAATAATTATTCTTTAATCTGTAAATTAATAAACGCCGATATACGATCAATAGATTATTGGGAAAAGGGCTATCAGCCGTTAACGAGCGAATTTATAAAAGATTACCAAGAAGAATTCGAAATTAAGGTTGAAAATGGAAAAGCAGTAATATGGGATGAGGATTATCAAATCATTAGAAATATCGCCTCCAGTCTTATTCTTTTCCGTTACGATCAACCCTCTAATTCAACAATAACAATCGGCGTAGACAGATACACCGGCAATGGTTTTTTAACTCAGATAGATGCACTGTTGCTTGAGAAAACAATGACCAGCGCGGTTGTCAGCTGCCGAGAAAAGTAAATATTTTTGTAACTAAGATAAAACAACCCTCGGAAGTGCTCAAGGGTTGTTTTAATTTCTTAAGGTTTAGCCTAATATTATGCTTGATTTATAGGGTTAAAAGTGGTAGATTGGAGGTATATTAACTTCTATTATTAGTGGAGATAGCTAAGGCGCTAGGGGTAGCGCCTGATGAGTTATTGAAATAATATGTTTTATAAACATAAATATTTTGTTCTAGATACTTCCTTGAGGAAAGTTTTTGATGAAAATAATAAGGAGCTAAAAATAACGGGCAACTCTTTTCGGGTGCTCGTTTTTTTGTGCGAGCATGGTCCGGCCACAGTTACCGACATAAGTGATATTTTAGATCGAGCCAAAGATTATGATGAGGATCATATAAGGCAATATCGTTATAAGATTAATACGATAATAGGCAGAAACATTGTTAAGTATGAGAATAAAATATATTTTATTGATGGCGGAACGGAAAAAATAGCCAATGAAGACTCGCTAATTTTAGATAAAAATAACCGTAATACGGATTTATTACAGCCCAAGGTATATAATAAAGCTATAAATATGAAAAATTACAAAAAAATATTTATAACTTTGGGAATTTTATTAATTTCAGTTGTGGCGGGTTATTATTTATATCAAGGTTTTGGTTCCAAATGCGACATAAAAGGCAATATAAATACCAATGGGGAAAAAATATATCATACTCCCGATTGTTCGTCTTATAAAGAAACGGTCATAAATGAGGCTAAGGGTGAAAAATGGTTTTGCAGTGAAAAAGAAGCTATTGCCGCCGGTTGGAGAAAAGCCTTAAATTGCAATAAATAATATTAACAAAAAATATATGTTTGAAAAAAAAGAAAATTTTTTTAGAGAAAATAAAACATTTATAGCTATTATCATCGGAGCGATAATTATTGGCGGAGCAATTTATCTCTCTGGCCATAAAGAAGAAGATTCAAGAAGTGCTCAGATTTATAATAACGAAAATCAACAAAACACTAGTACCCCAAGGGAAGAAAATTCAGCGGATATTCCTTTGGTAGGAAATGAAGATTTGGAAATAAAAACAACCGGAACTATTAATTATACTGAAGCTGATAATTTTGTCGGAGAAAATAAAACGGTGCGAGGCAAAGTGATTCAAGTTTATTATTCCGCCAAAAGTGATACCACCTTTTTAAATTTTTGCTCTAATTATCAAGGTTGCCCGTTCTCATCAGTTGTTTTTAGTTCGGACAAAGGCAAGTTTAGCAATCTAAATCAGTATGAAGGCAAAACTGTTGAGATTACCGGTCTGGTAAGAACTTATCAAGGGAGTGCCGAAATTATTTTAAACAACCCCAGCCAGATTAAAATAGTTGATTAGATATGAAAAATAACACAATTTATTCATTTATCATTTTTATAGTTATTCTTGGATTATTTGTTTTTTCAATTATTTATTTTCAGCCAAGAGTTATAGAAAAAGAAACAATTACTAAAGTGCCGGAGCTTCATAAAGTAATAAGTGTTATTGACGGTGATACTATAGAGGCCGAAGTTGACGGCAAAACAGAGACTATCCGATTGTTGGGCATAGACACGCCGGAAGTTAACAGTCCTTATACCGAAGAAGAATGCTTCGGGCAAGAGGCTAAAGAATATGCGACGCAATTATTAAATAATCAAGAAATTTATTTAATTCCTGACAAGCAAAGTAGTAACCGAGATAAATACAACCGGCTATTGCGTTATGTATTTTTGCCAGACGGATTATTTGTTGATGCGGAATTAATTAAAAACGGCTATGCTTATAATTATATTTACGAACCATTTGAGTTTATGAAGCAGTTTGATTTTTGGGAGAAAGAAGCTAAAAAAAATAAAATGGGATTATGGGGAGAGTGTTTTGATAATTAATTTATAGCATTATGAAATATACTAAAGAAGAAATTAAAAAATTTGACGAGCAGGTAAATGAGATAATCAGAAAAGCTGAAGCAGGCGAAGTTGTTAATAGTGATTTAGTAAAAAAGAATTCGAGCGGACAGTCAGAAGTAGAGAAGATGATGAAGTATATTAAAAGGAAACCTCAAGAGCCAAAAAAGGAAAAGATAATAAATTTTTTAGGAATAATTATTTGGATTTTTATATTTTATTTAATTTTTAAAATTGAAGACAGATTTTGGTTTGGTGTTTTAATGGGGTTTACTATTGGTATAACTGTATTTGGAGTAATTGTAGTTATTTATCAGCAAAGTAAAAAGTAATTTTTAAATAATTATTATGAAAAACCAACAATTAAAAATTTACGGGATTATTTTAATAATTTTGGCGGCCATTACTCTTTTAGGACTTTTCTCGTATTGGAAATTTGCCACTTGGAGATTAATTGATTGGGCGGTGGTAATTGTTTGTGGGTATGTTGGGTATAAGATTTATAATAAAAATTAGGCGGAACAAATAAAATTATTTAAATAATATGGATAAACATAAATTTATTTTGTCAATTAGTATTTTATTAGGGTGTATTATTTTGGGGGGTTTTATTTATGCGAGCCAAATTAGCAAACAAGAATCTATTAAGAAACAACAGCAGATTAAATTGCAAGAAGAAAAAAATGATAAATTATTAACGCAAATAATTGAAATTGAACATAATTTAGAAGGTATAGTAGATAGGTCAAAAGCTTGTGCGGGAATATTATTTGATTATAAAGTTGAAGAAAACAGACCTCGTTGTTTGAGCGCAAATGATATATCAGAATGGGCTAGGTCTACCCCATTTCAGCCTGAGTTGGTTGATGTAAAAAAAGAATTATTGTTACTATCAGACTCGCTAGATGAATATGTGTTTCAAATAGCTTTGTATAAAAATCAAGATGCTGATTGGAGAGGCGAAATGGATAAAAAGATTTTAATACAGGAAACAAGTGTAAGGGAGGCAATCTTAAGTGTTGAAAAAAAATATAATATTAATCGAGGAATAAAATAATAAAAATTAAAATAGAATTATGAAAAAAGCAGTTATTTACACGAGAGTTTTGTCGTTGCGGCAGAGTCTCTCACAAGAGGACTCTGTAGGAAATTTACACTAAATAATAATAGCTTATTCCTTCGTCGCAGTCCTTAGCAGAAACTGCGACGGGGCGAAAATGGACGGAGGTTATATAATAAATAATAGGTTGTTATTAAATATAAGTTTATGATTAAACTGGGAATAAAATTATTACTAGCAAGACTATTTAAAATATTGTGTGATTGCAAGGGTATTACATCGTCGGTAATTGAGAAGGCCTATTTTAAAGAGGAAATTGACAGTTGGATAAAAAATGCTAGCGAAGATCAAGTAATGAAGTTAAGTAAGGGTATTAATTTTTTTCTTTTTTATTATGAGCCATTAGAAAAGATTAAAGATGATTCAGTATACACAAAACAATATTCAAATTTTATTTTAATACTTCTGTTTTCCCTTATTGAGGGTATGATGGAAGAAAAAGAATATAAAAATTGCGTTGAATATTTAAAAATTGAAGAAAAAAAATACAAAAATTGCATTAGAATTATTAATATAAAAAAATTATTTGGGGAAATGATAGAAGAGTATGAAGAGAATTATGGCATTGTTAAATCAGTAAAGAAATTTTTTGAAAAATATGTTAGAGACAAAGATAAGGAATTTATCCTCACCGTCTATAAAGATGGCAAAAAAGAGACTATAAACGCGATTATTAATGATATTTATGATATGAGATCTGATTTTATTCATTCTTGTGGTTTTGAGGCGCTCTCAAGAGATGACGTTGAGTTGGAATTTAAAAAAGATGACAAGATGGGAGAATATATGGGCACAATAGTATCAACATTAAATTTACGTGATTTTATCGTTATTGTATGGTATGGCATTTTAAATAAATACCGTTTTGATAAAAAATTTTTAAATCAATTGTTAGACTAAGATATTAAATATATTGGTAATTCAAGTAAAATAATTAATAATTTAATCTAAAAATATGTCATTTTTTAAAGAACAGATTATGGGCCTTGAGCCGGAAAATAAACCGAAAATAAATTCGGAGCAAATATCGGATAATATCGCAACAAAAAACATACATATAATGAGTAAAAGCATGGCTGAAATAAGGGCAATTGATAGAGAAAATAAACCCGAGAAGATTGTTGAAGAAAAAACACCGATGGGAAAAAAGTTATACAAATGGCAAAAGATAACTATTTGGATTATGGGGGTACTTACTTTTATTGCAGTAACTGCCAATGGCCTTGAGAAAGAGTTTAATATAGGATATTTTTTGGATTTAATTTTTGACATTAGCATCAATATTTTTGTATTATGGTTATTGTTTAAAGCTGGAAACTGGGTTTATCTTAAGTCAAAGAGATAAGTTTATTATTAAATAAAATATATGCTTCAATTTATAAAAAAATATTCGCCTGATATATTTATCATTTCCGGAATTTTACTGTATGTGCTTTTTAAATTTAGAGATTGTTCTGGTTTTAACTGTATAGATTTAGGCGGGCATGTAGTTGGAGATTATAATTATTTAACCCTTGAATTTATTTGTGCAGTGCTAATTGTAATTGGTCTAGAAATATTAATTAGACGTATTATCGTTTATCGAAAAAAATAAATATATATAAAAGGCTAAGCTGATTTGTTGAGATATTATAAGACCTTTAGCAGAATAAGTTTTTAAATAGCAATTTCAAATATGAAAAAAATTTTAAATTGGTTATTGGAAGCATTTATGTGGGTATACGAAATTTTTTTGTATTCTTTACTATTGCCATTAATTTTTGGGGTTATTTTAATTTTTGTCGTGCCAGTAGCCAATTGGTTTATAAATTTAGGGTTTATTCAATGGTTTGTATACATTGCCGTAGGAATATGTTTAAAATTTTTGCGAGATAAGTATTTAAAAGATAAACGAAAATAACCCTTAATTTCCGATAAGTATAATTACAGGGTTAAAATAATTGGTAAATATATGAGTGAAAAATTTACAAAATGCAAAAAATGTAATGAAGAAGGAGTCTTTATACACGAGGATGGTATTTGTGGTAGATGTAAATATTATTCTATTTGTAAAATTTGCAAAAAAGAAAAACATAACTCTAGAATGTTAGAAAATGGGATATGCAAAGATTGTGATAAAGCCGAAAGAAAAAGAGTAAAAAAACTTGAAAATAGCTATAAATTATGTCCATTCTGTGGTGAAAAAATTAAAGCCATCGCAATAAAATGTAGATTTTGTAATGAGATGCTGGAAGAAAAAGGGGCTGAAATTGAAGGTGGAGCAAAGACCATAAGTGATCAGGGTGTTTTTAATAAGGTAAAAAAAGAGAATAATCAAAAGTTAAAGTCTTCTTATGATATAGATGAAGTAGGAGGGGCTATTATTAAAGAAAAAACACCAAAGAGCCCAGCCATAGCACTAACACTTGGGATATTGTCAGTATTCTTTTTTGAAATAGGTATTATACCAACTGTGGCAGTAATTGTGAGCATTGTTGCTATGACCAAATATAAATCAATAGGAAAAAAACATAGGGTATTTGCAGTTATCGGTTTAATACTTAGCGTAGTTTATTTTTTAATGTATATATTGGTATATAGCAAAGTCGGCCCACAATTAAAATTTTAAAATCGGTTAGTGGAGAATTGAGAAAGATAATTTTTATAAATTAATTTTAAATTTATGAAGTTTCCAACAAAATATAACCACTATGGTTATGGGTGGTTAGATAAAATTAAACAAGGTTATCATCCGGGTATAGATTACAATAACGGAGCACCATATGAGGACGAGGGGCAGGAAATAGTCGCGGTTACGAAAGGGCAAGTTAAATATGCTGGTTGTTGTTCTGGGTGGGGATGGCATATTTTAATACATCACCTGGAGCATAATATTTGGTCACATTATGCGCATCTTCAAAATATTTGTGTTAAGGATGGAGATAACGTTCTAGAAGGTCAGCTAATAGGATTATTGGGTGGTACTGGCGGAGATTGGGCTCCACATTTACATTTTGAAATTCGCCTAAAAGATTTTCATCATAATAAATATGTTTTAGGTATGAGCTTAGATGAAATTAAAAGCCATTATACAAATCCTGAACAATGGCTTAAAGAACACGGAGCTGAAATTCCAGAGCCAGCAGAAGATGTTCCTGTAACCGAATTAAAACAAACAGATCCTTTAGTTGAAAGACTAAAAGGAAGAATATTGTTACAGGTTAAATCACATGGAGAAGCTTGGTACATTAATCCTGTTGACGGGAAAAGATATTATTTAAAGGATGGGGATGCCGCATTTAAAATTATGCAAAGTTTAGGACTCGGTATTTCTAATGAGGATATCGAAAGAATTCCAAAGGCCGATATCTAATAATAGTTTATTATAAATTTTAATTTATGAATTTTTTCAAATCGTTAGTCAGTATATTGGTCATAAGTTTTTTATTCCCGAATTTTTCTTTGGCTGGCAATACTGATTTTATACCGTTAAATGAGGGTAATTGGTGGCTATACAAAGTTACTTATGCCGTTTTAGATATGGGGGTAGTTAATAAAGGCACATATATAGAAAAAATTGAGGTTTTGAAAGTGGCTAGATATAAAGATGTAACCGTCGCTTTGTTTAGTGATATTCCAGGTGGATTTTATCGGGGGAAAGCAACCTTATTTGTCGCGGATAATAAAGATTATTATTGGACCGACGAAGAGGTCTTTGATTTGGTTGTAGAAAAGGACGGAAAAATAAAAATTGAAGATCTTGGAGATAAGACAAGGGGAGATTTTGGAGATAAACCAAGCGGGGGCAAAATAGAATGGTTGGAATTATCGTTGCCGCTGGCTAAGAACAAACTTTTTAGCTGTGATGAAATGGATAAAAGCCGTGGAGATAATCGCTATTGTTCTTGGGTTCGGAGTATTAAGCCGGCAAAGCAAGAATATTTTCCGGGTAAAGATGAATACGAGATCGCCTATTACACTCTGCCTGATGAGTCGCATTCTTTTTATGTTGCCGGAGCCGGTCTGACTTATTATTCTTATTCGCATCACGGCAGTCTGAATGAGCAACGTTGGAATCTGCAGAGATATTTTATAAGCACTAAATAATAAAATTAAAATATATGACGCTAAAACAAGCAGTTCAAGAAGTAATAAAGCAAAATATAGGTGTCAATTTTATTCCCCATATATTTATTGATAAGACGAAAGATGTGGACGGCGAAGATTTAAAAAATATTATAATTGGATTTTTATCTTCCGCTGAAAATAAAAAATCAATCTTGGAAACTTTAGAAAGATACAAGGGCAGGCCAATTTTTGTTGAAGAATTTATTTCGATGTATTGTTTTGATTTTTCTAAAGAATTTTTAAAAGAGGCGATGCAAAGAACCAAGGAAATACAACAAGCAAGATTTTTTTATATTTTTGAATAAAAATTAATAAAATAAAAATAAATTTATGCCAAACATTTTAAAAAGAATCATGCAATTTCAAATCTGTAAACGTAAGATTAATTATTCAAAGCTCAACCCCCGGAATTTTAAACGGCCGTCTTTTAAAAAAACTATTAAAGGATTGGCTATTCTTATTATTTTTTTAGGCGCCCTTATCGCTGTCAAAGATGAAATATCCTATCAGTTTGGTCTTGGATTTTGGGACGAGGAGAGCGGCTATTCAGACGAAACCGCGGAAGAAGACGCTCAAGAACCGGAAGTAAGTTGTAATGTAATGGGCGTCGAACTGCATGGAGATTTAGTAACTTATATTACTCCCGACAGTTATGATGCGGATGGCAATCTTCTCTATGACGAAAGCGCTTCGCAGGATATAGTTTTTGCTATTAATGAAGCAGAGAAGAATGAAAGCATTAAGGCTATAATTCTGGAAGTTGACTCTTACGGCGGATATCCGGTAGCGGCCGAAGAGGTAGGCCAGGCGATAAAGAAAGCAACTAAGCCCACAGTAGCCATGGTTCGCACTGCGGCCACTTCAGCCGCCTATTGGGCATCTACCGGGGCAAACGTCATATTTGCTTCAGCCCTGTCAGATATTGGCGGTATAGGTGTTACTTTTTCTTACCTTGATAATTCTAAAAAGAATGCCAAAGATGGTTTGACATATAATTCCCTAAGTACAGGTAAATTTAAAGATTATGGCGATCCCGATAAGCCGTTAACTGCCGAAGAACGAGAGCTTTTAATGAGAGATTTAAAAATAATTCATGAAAATTTCATCCGGGCAATAGCCGCTAACCGCGATTTGGATATTGAAAAAGTTAAAGCATTGGCTGACGGCTCATCTATGCCCGGGCAAATGGCTTTAGAGAATGGATTGATTGATAGAATCGGCGGCATGCCGGAAGTTAAAGAATATCTGAAAGAAAAAATTGGCGAGGAGGTCGAGGTTTGTTGGTAAAAAATTTTTAGAAAATAATGAATAATTTTAAAATGATTATTTATTAAATATGGCAAAATCCAAAACAATAAAAATAAATTATGCTCAGACTAAAACAGATCCGGAGATAATTCAGCAACGCATAAAAAAAGCGTTTGATATTTTGTTTAACGAAACCGACAATCAAAATACTACTGACAAAATATAGAAACCTATTTTCATATTTAAAAATAATACTATGGCACAAAGCCACTTGCGAGCCACCCTAAGTGGTAATCAAACAATTAAAGAAACCCAGGGCCCAAAGGAAGGAAATCAATTTCACAAATAAACCAGCTGACGTATCGCTGTCAGATTTTAAAAATGACTTAAGATTTATAGCAAAATTTGTCAGTAAGGTTTATAAAAGACCAATCACTACTCCAATGCTTTTCGCCATGGATAAAGAAGAGGTTGAAAAAGCTTTAAATGAATGGGGCTGGAAGGCGGATGGTTTAAGTCTATTATGTAATGATTTTATCTTCAATCAAAAAACAGGCCGTTTTATTTGTAAAAATGATAAAACTAAAATATTAGAATTTGATAAAAAATCAAAAAGCTATTATATAGTTAAATATCTGTATGATAATATTGATCAGGTAGTTACAACAAAAGAAATTGCTAGGTATGTGAAAAATAAAACTGGACTCGACTATAATGCAAGTAATGTCAGATACGTGGTCAACAACAGTATATATCCAAGGTTTCAGAAAGCACAAGCAAATATTGGATTTCCATTTGAAATCGTCCACCCCGACAATCCAACTAGAATAGCTGGAAATTTATACGAAGTAGGACACAAGGGAATAATGATGAAGAAAATTACATAGTAAAAATAGGTATGTGGATAACTTATAAAAGACGCTAATAATAGCGTCTTTTTTGCTATTAATAACCAACCTGATTGATAAATAATCTAAATTATATTTCTTAAAATATTGGAATCGTTAGTAGATCGTTAGGTGTCTATATTAAAAAAACTAATAAATAAAAATCAGATAGCTAACCTTAGTCTAACGCTAGGATAGTTTGCTATGCTAAAAATATCTTTAATTAAAACTAATTTAATAATTAATATACCGCTCCGTTTGTAGAGACCACTATATCATCGGGGCGGGTAGAAAAATATGGCAGAAGAATTAAAAATGCTTAAAAATGTCGACGGTGTCGACGGGAAAGGGCGGGCCGACGACAACGGCGACAAAAATTTGAAGATAGAAGATAAGCCTTCCTCGGTGGAAACTGTTATTAATATCATTGAAAATGGCGGAGTAGAGATTTTGGTTGATCAATTCGATGAAGTTTACGCTTCATTTAGAGGAATGAATAAGATGCTAAAGATTGATTCCTGTGATTTCAAAAATTGGGTACGGCTCGAAGCATATAGAAAAACCGGGAAAACCTTTTGCAAAGATACCATTGAAAATGCCGCCGGAATTCTGGGGGCAAAAGAAAAAGAAAAAAATCAAAGGATAGATCTTTATATTCGTGCCGCCAAAGATAAGGAAGGCAACTACTGGTATGATTTAAGCCATGAGGCAGCGGTTAAAATCAATAAAGACGGCTGGAGTATAGAGCATAATCCGCCAAAGATATTTAAAAGATTTAAAACCCAGACAGCACAGGTGACTCCGATAGGAGGTGAAAATTTATCAGAGTTAATTAGTTTATTTAACCTTTCAAGCGAAGATGACAAAATTCTGATGCAAATTTATTTAGTGACTAGCTATATTTTTGGTTTTCCCCACCCTATCTTAATATTATTTGGCCAGCATGGGTCTGGTAAGAGTACTGTGTGCAAGAATTTAAAATCATTAAATGATCCTTCTGTTGTTGGAATCATGGGACCCATTAAAAATTCTAATGATTTTATTCAGGCTGTTTCGCACAATTGGACTGTTTATTTTGACAATCTTTCGAGGATGAACGCGGATTTATCCGATGCGTTATGTCGTGTTAGCACGGGGGATGGTTTTCTCAAGAGGAAATTGTATAGTAACGATGAGGATTTCGTCTATGATTTTCAGCACATTGTCGGACTAAATGGTATCAATAATTTAGCTAGTAGATCTGATCTACTTGATCGTTCACTGCTAATTGAATTAATAAGGATTTCTGAGAAAAATAGAAGTACTGATGAAAAAGTAAAAAAGACATTTAATTTAATAAAGCCGTATATTATAGGCGCTTGTTTTGATGCTATGGCCAAGGCCATTAGTATCTTCCCAAGTGTCAAGATAGAAGACGCACCTCGGATGGCTGACTTTGCTTATTGGGGATATGCAGTGGCTGAGGCACTAAACATAGGAGGAGAAAAATTTTTACAGGCATATGAAAATAATATCTTAAAACAAAACAGAGAGGCTATTAAGGCGAACCCAGTGGCAAAAGCAATTCTAATTTTTATGGCAAAACAAGTCAGTGATAGCATAGAAGAGACTCCCGATTATTTGTTCGAAGAATTAATCAAGAATGCATATAAAGCAGAAACAGATTATACTAAAGACCAATCTTGGCCGACAAATGTTAATTGGTTTGGAAGAAAACTGAATGAAGCAATTCCTAATTTAGAAAAAGCTGGTATTAAAATAACTAAAAGCAAGGGCGACGAGAGAATGATTATCATCGAAAAAATAAATAATATAGATGTCTCGGAAAGATCTGCGGATGGCTTAACTGCGGCGGAGCAAGAACGTAAGCGGGCATATGAATTTAATGGAAACGAAATTGATGTAAATAAAATTGTTTTTTAATTAATATCCATTTTAAGGTATAATATAGGGGTCCACATCGCTTAATTGCGATGCCTATGTTGCCTTTTGACAATTAAATGAATGGTGATTCAACCCCGAACAAATTAATAACCCCCAAGGAATTGGCAGAATTCTTAGGCATTTCTAAATCTTCCGTCTATTTGTTGGTAGAAACTCGCAAGCTTCCTTTTTATAAAGTAGGCGGTAGCTTAAGGTTTAGATTTGGTGATGTAGAAGAGTATTTGAAAGGGGTCCGGATTGAACCAATCGTTAAATCAAAAATATGAGCATACTTAAACGCGGTAAGAAATATTACATCAACTTTAGATTGAATAGGCGGAGGTACCGAAGGGTTAGCCCTGACAATAGCAAAGCCGGCGCTAAAGCTTATGAGGCACAATTAAGACAGAGTATCGCCAGCGGAAAGTCGATTAATTCATTTATTGAAATAAAAGACCAGCCTACTTTTGAAGATTTTTCCCAGAAATGGTTTGAGACGTATGTTAAAACCAACAACAAATACTCCGAAACTCTAAATAAAGAATCAGTCTTGAGAGCTCACCTAGTTCCGTACTTTGGCAGCATGCGCTTAGATGAAATAAGCAACCTGGATATCGAGGACTTTAAGGCCAAAGAATTAAAAACCGGACTTGCCAATAAAACAGTTAACAACTCGTTAATAGTTTTGAGTAGATGCTTAAATTCGGCCAAGGAATGGGATATTTTAGCAAGCGTGCCTAAAATAAAATTACTTAAAGTAGAACCGCAAAAGTTTGACTTCCTGAGAGAAGAAGAAAGCCAACTACTGCTAGACAATTGCGACGGGTTGTTAAAAGATATGATACTGGTTGCTCTTAAAACGGGCTTGCGCTTTGGCGAACTGATAGCCTTAAAGGATGGTGATATAGATTTGAAGAATAATCTTTTGGCCGTTAACAAGTCAATCAGTAGGGGTCGAATGGGCTCGCCTAAGAGTAATAAAATCAGGTTCATTCCTCTGCTAGATGAGGTTTGCCAGACGCTGAACGCTCGAATAGGTAAAGATGGTTTCATATTTAGCAAAAGCAGTAATGAGCCGTTAGGTCCGGTACAATGCCTAAGGTGGCTCCATCGGGCTTGTAGGGAGGCTGGATTGCGCGAAATAGGCTGGCATGTCTTTAGGCACACCTTTGCTTCTAATTTAGCGCAGAATGGCGTTTCAGTTATGCTGATTAAGGAACTGCTGGGCCATGCCGACATCAAAACTACGATGCGCTATTCTCACCTGACACCGCTGGCAACTAGAGATGCAATTGCGACCCTAAATAAAAAAAGCAGCCACAAAGCGGCCACAAATTCTAACTTGGTAGACTTGAAAATATTATCTCTTGCTCCGGCGGAATCTAAAATAATGATAAAAGCCCAATAAAAAAAGAGCTTTTAACTCATTCTTTATTTGTACCGCCACGGGGAATCGAACCCCGGTTACCAGGATGAAAACCTGGTGTCCTAACCACTAGACGATGGCGGCTTAAAACTAAAACACCCCGAAGGGAGGGATGGATTTTTTTAGGAAAGTATGGTAATACTAAGAATAGTTTAAATAATTTTTTAGTTTTAGTCAACCCTGTACCAGAGCAAGCTCGGTACAGGGCAGGGGTTTATAATATTGACGTCTGTTTTTTAAGTTAATTATTTTTATGATAATTTTAGGTATCGAGACCAGTTGCGATGAAACTGCTGCGGCTATTATTGAGGGAAATAATAAGGGGATCAAAATTTTGTCTAATGTGGTTTCCTCGCAAATAGAAATCCATAAAAAATACGGAGGCGTAGTGCCGGAAGTGGCAGCGAGAGAGCATGTTTTAAATATTTTGCCTGTGGTTAATGAAGCTTTGGAAAAAGCCGGGATTAAACGCGAAGAAGCAGCCGAAAAAATAAAGGCTATTGCCGTTACGGTCGGTCCGGGTTTAATTACTTCTTTAATCGTGGGCGTAGAAACCGCTAAAGTTTTAGCTTATGCATGGAAAATTCCTTTAGTGGCGATTAATCATATTGAAGGACACATGTACGCTAATTTTATTAGCGTAAATTTCAATAACCAAATTCCAAATTCCAAAAAAATCCAAAATTCTAAATCCAAAATTCTAAATATAGAATTCCCAGCGTTGATTCTTACAGTTTCTGGTGGACATACAATGCTTGTTCTAATGGCCGAGCATGGGAAATATAAAGTAATTGGGGATACGCG
>Ga0268276_1002303_pt1 | contig 16548 bp, 17 predicted proteins | sample saktaG_4_FD_190145 | JGI IMG/M metagenome (GOLD analysis project Ga0268276, IMG submission 190145) | Saline water microbial communities from Sakinaw Lake, British Columbia, Canada - sak_2010_1_5_45m | ecosystem: Environmental > Aquatic > Non-marine Saline and Alkaline > Saline ...
CTGATTGACGATAGGACAAGCACGTTTGTGCCTGTGGTCGTTTCTACTGCAGGGCGCTTCCGGCTGGTGCACAGCGGCGATGTGAAGATCTACGAGAACCTGGACAACCTGTCGCGAGCCTTCGTCGTTCATCGGGCGCGAATCCTGGACGACGAGGCGGCCATTGCTGCGATGCAAGCTCCCGCCTTCCGCCCGGAACAGGAGGTCATCCTGGCTTCGGACGGACACGAGGTGCCGTCTCCTCCCTTCATCCCCCCCAAGGTTGGGGGGGAAAGAGGGGGGGCCAGGAAGGATGAGGTGGCAATCTTGTCTTACGAGCCGGAGCGCGTCGTGATTTCCGCCAAACTGGCTGAAGAAGGCTACCTGGTCCTGACCGACGCCCACTATCCGGGCTGGCGCGCGCTGACCGACGGGCTGGAGACGCCCATCTACCGAGCGGACCTTCTCTTTCGGGCGGTGTACCTGCCAGCGGGCCAGCACAGAGTAGAGTTCATCTACGATCCTCTCTCTTTCAGGCTGGGGGCCGCCATCAGCTTGACGGCGCTGTTGGGCCTGACGGCTGGCATCGCTGCGCTGGCTGGACGAAGGAGGAAAGATGGTGTATAATTGCAGGTAGAGCGCGAGTTTCTGCATAACTGCAACTAAAAAAGGAGGTTTTCTAATGAACAAATTTAATCGCGTGGTAGTGGTCTTGCTCCTGTTGGCGACCATCATTGTTGCGACCATCGTGCTGGTCGTGCCTCGGCCGGCGATCGAGGTCTTGCAGGAGTGGCTGTGGAACCTGGACATGAACCTATCGCTGGCCGATCCGCTCGTCTTGCTGGTGGCGGGCGTTGCCCTGGCTCTGCTGGTGGACGTCGTTTGCGCCGTACTGATCTGGCTTGAGCTCAGGCGAAGGCGTTCCAGTGCCATCAGGGTGCAGAGCATCAGCGGCGGCGAGGCGGAGCTGGCCGTGGATTCCATCGCTCGTCGGTTGGAGCGCAGCATCAGCCGCCTCGATGGCGTTGTTTTGATCCAGCCGAATGTCTGGGGCAGGCGGGGAGGCGTGGAGGTGGAGCTCGACCTGGAGACCAGCCCGGAGGTTGACGTCCCTACCAAGACTGAGGAGGTCTGCCAGGTGACCAGGGAGGCTATCGAGGACAAGATGGGGCTGAAGCTGCGCAAGGTCAGGGTCAACATCAAGTATGCCCCCTATTCTACAGAGCCGCCGAAGGTTCCAGAGCGAATACCTGATGTAATAGAGCCACCGATAGTCTCAGAGGACACGACCGTCAGTCCCATTGAGTCGCCGATGGCCTTGGACATTTCCGATACCACAGAGCTGCCAGCGGCCTACGAGGATGCCTAGTATGCCTCCACTCCCAGCCTCTCCCCCGACCCTTCAACCTTGCCCTTCGGCAGGCTCAGGACACCGCTCAGGGCAAGCTTTGGGGGAGGGGAGCTTGGGAATCAAGTCCCTGATCGAAAGCCTACTCTTCGTGGCAGATGAGCCGGTGGCCGTTGAACGTTTGGCGGCGGCCATTGACGCCCAGCGAGTGGAGGTTGAGGAGGCGTTGGAAGAATTGAGTGAGGAGTATGAGCAGCGAGGGCTGCGTCTCCAGCGCGAAGGAGGCCGGGTGCAGATAGTCACCGCCCCTGAGGCGGCTCCGCACGTCGAGCGCTTCCTTGGTTTGGAGCTGACCAGCAGGCTCTCCGCTCCATCACTGGAGACCCTGGCCATTGTCGCCTACCAGCAGCCCATCACGCGGGTCGGCGTCGAGGCCGTGCGGGGCGTCAATTGCGACAGCGTGTTGCGCACTCTGGTCAGCAAGGGCCTGGTCGAGGCGGTGGGGCGTCTGTCCCAGGCTGGCCGCCCCATCGTCTACGGCACTACCTTCGAGTTCCTGCAGTACTTCGGCTTGCAGGACCTGGCCGAGCTGCCACCACTGGCTGAAGAGGAGCGAGGCAAAAACTGATGGAGCGTCTCCAGAAGGTTCTGGCCCACGCCGGCGTCGCCTCGCGGCGAAAGTGCGAGAAGTTGATTCTGCAGGGGCGGGTGCGGGTTAACGGCCAGGTGGTCACTCAACTGGGCACCAAAGTGGATCCCGTCCAGGACACCATCGAGGTGGACGGGCAGCCCATCGCTCTGGAGGAGAAGGTCTATGTCCTCCTCCATAAGCCACGGGGCTATCTGAGCGACACCCGCGATTTCCGGGGCCGTTCTTCGGCGCTGAGCCTGGTTCCGGATAGAGAGCGACTCTACCCGGTGGGTCGCCTGGACGCCGAAAGCGAGGGGCTGCTGCTCCTCACCAACGACGGGGAGCTGGCCAATCGCCTCACCCATCCCCGCTATGAGCACCAGAAAGAGTACCTGGCTCTGGTGGTGGGGAGACCCACGGAGGCGACTCTGCGGCGGATGCGGAAGGGTGTGGAGCGGGACGGAGAGATTCTCCGCGCCGATGCCGTCCAGCGGCTGGAGCGGCTGGGGCCGCAGGCGCAAATCCACGGCTGGCAGGAGGCCCCCAGGGGCATGGTCTGGCTGGGCATCACCCTCCACGCGGGCAAAAAGCGCCACATCCGGCGGATGTGTGCTGCCCTGGGCTACTCGGTGCGGCGGCTGATCCGGGTCCGAATCGGGCCGCTGGAGCTGGGAGATTTGTTGGTGGGGGAATGGCGGTATTTGACGAAGAGGGAGATTAGGCAGTTGCGGTCAGCCTAATCCTGGAATGGGGGGAAGCCCATCCCGAGGAAGTGCTCGTCGAAAGCGAAGACCTCGCTATCTGGATGTTGACGTAGCCAGGCAAAGCTGGTACAATCCACGAAGGAGAAATCCTGGTCAGCGTATTTCTTGAAGATTTCCCAGGCTGCGTCATCCACTGCCGCATCAGCGTAGATGATGTCCAGGTTCCCCACAACCACGTCGCGGCGTATGCCTTCGCCGAACTGTACTGCAGTGGTGTGGCCGCACTTGCGGCGGATTAGGGTGTGGGCTTCAGCGAGGACGTAATTGGTTGTGACGCGGGGGAGCCGATCAGCGATGACCCATTCAGCTAATCGCACTGCATCGGCGTGAAATTGATCCCTGGTATGTGCGAGGGCCACGTAAGCGCTGGTGTCAAAGAATACGTGTCGCATTAGTCCTCATCGTAGATGTAGCGATCATGATGAATCGAGCCATCGGCGATTCCGCTGTCCCCCAGCCCAATGATGTCCCACAGGGGGTCGGTTGGATTGACCGAAGCCTTTCTGAGGTTTTCAATATCCATTCGTTGGATCACGTACTCTTCGACCGCTTCGCGGATCACCTGAGCCATCGTTTTGTGTTGAAGCTCGGCCAAGCGCTGGATCTTCTCGCGTTGTTTTTCGGTTAGATAAATCTGAGTCCGTGTCATAGCCATCGTCATGTCTCCTGAACGCTGTATACATTGCTATTGTAGCATAGATGCTGTATAATGTCAAAACCTTCTACCATCACCATTGACGGCCCCGCCGCCTCGGGCAAGAGCACCATCGGGGAGCTCCTGGCCCGGCGGCTGGGATACCTCCACCTCGACACGGGTGCGATGTACCGGGCTGTCACCTGGGTTGCTCTTGAGCAGGGGATTGACATCGCTGACGAGGAGGCCATCACTGCTCTGGCCGAAAGCATCGTCATCAATATCACCCGGCCCACTGTTGACGATGGGCGGCAGTACACCGTCCATGCCAACGGGCAGGACGTCACCTGGCAGATCCGCCGGCCCGAGGTGGACGCCAACGTCTCGCCCGTCTCAGCCTACCCCGGCGTGCGCCAGGCCCTCACGGATCAGCAGCGGCGAATCGGGCGGCGAGGACGCATCGTCATGGTGGGGCGAGACATCGGCACGGTGGTTCTTCCTGAGGCGGACCTCAAGGTCTACCTGGATGCCACTGTTGAGGAGAGGGCCCACCGTCGTCAGCGGGAGATTTTGGAAAGAGGAGAAGAGGCCGATTACGAGAAGGTTCTGTCGGCCATGCGCCGGCGGGACAAGATTGACAGTGAGCGAGAGGCGGCTCCGCTTCGCCCCGCCGACGATGCCATCATCATTGACACGACAGGGCTGAGCATAGCTGAGGTGTTGGCCAAAGTGGAGGAGTTGATATGAGCAGAGGACGATTGATCTTTCGACGTTGGGCTTGTTTTGCCTTGAGGGTGTTCTTGAGGCTCTGCACGCGCCTGGAGATAAAGGGTCTGGATAACATTCCTCAGGGCGGACCCCTGCTGGTTGCCTTTAACCACCTGGCGCATCTCGATGCTGCCCTGGTGTTACCTTTTCTGCCCCAGCCCGTAGAGGGCGTAGCTCTGGAGGATCTCTATCACGTCCCCGTCACTGGCCAGTTGCTCCGGCTGTACGGCACCATCCCCGTGCACCGCGACCAGTTCGACCGCGAGGTCATCCGACGAGCTCTGCAGGCGTTGACCGAGGGCAAGGTGCTGGCCCTGGCCCCGGAGGCCAGGCAGAGCTTGACCGGTGCTCTGGAGCAAGCGCGGCAGGGCGTCGCCTACCTGGCCCTGCGCAGCGGTGCGCCGATCCTTCCTGTGGCCCTGACCGGCACGGAGAAGACTTACACTGAATGGAAGCGCCTGCGCCGCCCTCGGCTGACCGTTACCTTCGGCGAAGTCATTATCACGCCGCCCCGGGCCAGCAAGCCTCAGGCGCGGCGTCAGCAGGTGGCCGAGCTCACCGATGAGATCATGTATCGCATCGCCGCCATGCTGCCGCCGGAGTATCGGGGTGTCTATGGCGATGAGAAACGAGGCAACGAGGAATGAGGCAACGAGGAACAAGTACTCGTGCCACTCGTGATTATCAAGGGTGAAAGATGTGGACTCGTCGCTTTTGTAATTCTGTCGTCCGGGTCCTGGCCAGGATCCTCCTCAAGTTGGAGGTCGTCGGCCTGGAGAACGTGCCCCTCGAGGGTCCGTTGATCCTGGCGATGACCCATACCAACTTCCTCGACCCGGCGTTGGCGGGCGCGGTGACGCCTCGCGAGGTGGTGATCATGTCCAAGATCGAGAACTTCCGGCATCCCTTCCTGGGCATCATCGTCAGGCTCTACGGCGCTTTCCCCGTGCGCCGGGGGGAGGTGGATCGCCGGGCCATCCGCCGCTCCCTGGAGGTGCTGGCTGGCGGCCAGGCATTGCTCATGGCTCCCGAAGGCACCAGGAGCGGCGACGGGCGGCTGCAGAAAGGTCACGATGGCATGACCTTCATCGCTTTGCGTGCCGACGCCCCCATCTTGCCCATGGCCATCACAGGGGGAGAGCACTTCTGGGCCAATCTGTCAAGATTGCGTCGCACTTCCATCAAGGTAGTTATCGGCCGGACCTTTCGCTTCTCCGTTGGACAGAAAAAGTTCGGGCGAACGGTCATGGGCAAGATAACCGAGGAAGGGATGTATCAACTGGCTTCCCTGTTGCCTCCTGAGCGCAGAGGTGTTTACAGCGACCTCGACTCGGCCACCGAAGACTATCTCGCTTTTCCGCCGGGCAGCTCCGGCAATCTGCCAGGCGAGAAAGGACGGTAGTCGGTGGACAAGGACGGGGTGATCGCGGAGGTACGTTCAGGCAGTATCGCTGCGGAGCTGGGCTTGCAGCCTGGCGATGTGCTTCTCTCCATCGATGGCCACGTCCTGCGCGACGTCATTGATTACCGTTTCTATGGAGCTGAGGAAGAACTGGAGCTGGTCGTAGAACGGGGTGGGGAGCGGAGCGTCTACCAGGTGGAGCGGGGCTACGACCAGGAGCCAGGCATTGAGTTCGCCGAGCCAACTTTCGACGGCCTGCGCCGCTGCAACAATCGCTGCGAGTTTTGCTTTCTCAACGGGATGCCGCCGGGGATGCGGCGCTCCCTCTACATTAAGGACGACGACTATCGCTATTCCTTCCTGTTCGGCAATTTCATCACTTTGACCAACCTCACCGAAGACGACTGGGATCGCCTGGCCGAGCAGCGCCTCAGTCCCCTCTACGTCTCCGTTCACGCCACCGACCTCGCTTTGCGTCGCCGCATCCTGGGCAGTCCCGCCGCTCCCGACGTCGTCGAGCAATTGAAGCGGCTGGGTAGCCTGGGTATCCAGGTTCACGCCCAGATCGTCCTCATCCCCGGTCTCAACGACGGCCCGCATCTGGCCCACACCGTGGCCAACCTGGCCGCCCTCTATCCGACCGTGCAGTCCATCGCCGTCGTCCCCCTGGGCCTCACCAAATACCATCGTGGTCCTTTTCGCGTCTACAGGCCTGAGGAGGCGGGGCCGATCCTGATTCAGATCTCAGACTGGCAGCGAGAGTTCCGACGCCAGCGCGGCCTCAATTTGGTCTACGCCTCCGATGAATGGTACCTGCTGGCTGGCCTGGAAGTGCCTCCGTCTGAAGAGTACGATGGGTTTCCCCAACTGGAGAATGGGGTGGGGCTGACCAGAGTTTTCCTGGACGAAGAGTTTCGAGTTGAGGGTTTCAGGTTTCGGGTTGGGAGGGTCACTCTGGTTTGCGGGACGTTGATCGCGCCGGTTTTGGGGGATGTGGCGGCGAAGCTGGCGGGGAGGACGGGACTGGAAATCGAGGTCGTCCCGGTGGAGAATCGCTTCTTCGGGCCGACGGTGACTGTTTCGGGGCTCCTCACGGGCTGGGATGTGATCGAGGCTTTGCGGGGGCGCGAACTTGGCGACCTGGTGTTCCTCCCACAGGCCATGTTCGATGCCTCAGGGGGACTGACCCTCGACGATATGACTGCTGCTGCGATAGGCGAGAGGCTGGGCGTCAGAGTCGAGGTGGCGGGGACGATGGGGGAAGTGGCCGACTTTTTGCGCGGTCAGGGTCGGCTGTAGTTACTTGCGAAAGCGAGGGAAAATAAGGAGGGCTTGAAAATGATCAGGAGACTTTTGGTGATAGTTGGGGCCACGATGGTTTTTGGCTTGCTGGTGGCTTCTTGCCGCCCAGCAAAGCCGGAGATGTACAAGATAGGGTTCATCAACCATCTGACCGGAGACGCAGCCGTGTATGGCCAGAGTATGAAGAAGGGCACGGAGGTAGCCCTCGACGAGATCAATGCGGCCGGAGGGATCAATGGCGTTCCGGTGGAAGTGATCTACGAGGACGACCGCTTTAGCGCCGCCGACGCGCGCACAGCTTTCCTCAAGCTGGTGGAGACCGACAAGGTACCTGTGATCGTGGGCTCAGGCAGCAGCACGGTCAGTCTGGCCCTATGCCCCCTGGCGCAGGAGAAAAAGGTTGTTCAAATCTCGCCCGCCTCCACCGTGCCGGCCCTGATGGATTGCGGCGAATACTTCTTCTCCCTGATGGCTTCAGACACGGCTCAGGGCCCTGAGTGGGTGAGGATGCTTGAGCACCTGGGGAAGAGGGAAGCGGCCGTCGTGTACATGAACTACGACTACGGCATCGGGGTGAAGGATACCTTCGTGGCCGAGATGGCGGAAAAGGGCTACAGGGTGCTCGTTGCTCAACCGTTCGAAGTCGGCGGCACGGATTTCCGCACCGAGATCCTGAAGGTCGAGGAGGTGAACCCGGAGGTCACTTTCATCGTTGGCAGCGCGAAAGAGGCAGCAATAATATTGGAGCAAGCCAGAGAACTGGGCTTCGATACGCAGTGGGTGACGTGTGTGTCTATCGTAACGAAAGAGGTTCCAGAGCTTGCCGGTAAAGAAGCTACCGAGGGCATCATGGGCCTTCGCGCCGGCTCCATGGAAACCTCTGAGTACAGGACATTCGCTGAGGCCTTCGAAGAGAAACACGGGGAACCCCCCACTATCTGGGCCGACTTTTCCTATGACACCACGATGATGGTGGCCAAAGCCATCGAGAAGGGTGGTTATACCGCAGACGGCATCAAGCAGGCGCTCTTTGAGGTGGGCGAGGCATACAGCGGGCCATCCGGCCCCAAGAAGCTCAACGAGTACGGCATCGTGCATGGTGTCTACGATTGGGTGGTTGTGAGAAACGGAGCCTGGGTGCTATACCAGGCCGCTCAATGAAATGCGCTACTACTTCGGAAGCGCCGGTTCCTTAACTCCTTGACACCCCAAATTCCTTACATAATGAGACAAGATTTGGCCTGTCATGCTGAGCGGAGCGAAGCATCCCGTTTCTGGCTTGCGGAACGAGATTCTTCGCTCACTCCGCTCGCTCAGAATGACACATTTCGCCTTGTCGGTTTGAGGCGAAGCTTCGCCGGGCGATTACCATTACTATTCAAGAAAGGTGGGTATAGACGATGAAAGACAGAAAACTACTCATGATCCCTGGGCCTATCGAGTTCACGCCGGAGGTGCTGCGGGCCATGGGCATGGCTACCACCAGCCACGTGGATCCCAACTTCATCGAGGTTTTCGGTCAGGCGCTGGAGCGGTTGCGGCAGGTGTTCCTGTGCCTCAGCGGACAGCCCTTCGTCATCGCCGGCTCGGGCACGCTGGCCATGGACGTCGCCGCCGCCAACCTCATTGAGCCTGGCGACAAGGCCCTGGTGGTGAACACCGGCTACTTCAGCGACCGCTTCGCCGCCATCTTGGAGCGCTATGGCGCGGCTGTGACCCACGTGCGCGCTCCGGCCGTCGGCGACGCGCCGGCCCTGGAGGAGGTGGAGGCTGCTCTCAAGAGGGATAGCTACAAGCTGCTGACCATCACCCATGTGGATACCTCCACCGCCGTGGGCGCGGACGTGAAGGGTCTGGCTGCGTTGGGGCGCGAGCACGGCGCGCTGGTGGTGGTGGACGGCGTGTGCGCGGTGGCCGGCGAGGAGATGCGTCAGGAGCAGTGGGGCATTGACCTGGCGCTTACGGCTTCCCAGAAGGCCATCGGCGTGCCGCCGGGACTGGCCCTGGTAGTGGCCGGGCCACGGGCGTTGGGCGCCTTTCACAATCGCCAGACGCCGGTGGGCAACTATTACGCCGATTGGACTCAGTGGTTGCCCATCATGGAAGGCTACGAGTCCCGCCAGCCCCGCTACTTCGGCACGCCGGCGGTGAACCTCATCTGGGCCCTCAACGTGAGCTTGGGCCAGATTCTGGACGAGGGAATGGATGCCCGTTTCGCTCGCCATCGTCGGCTGAGTGAAGCGCTCAAGGCGGCGGTCACCGCCCTGGGGATGAAGCAGGTGCCGGTAAGCCCCGACAAGACGGCCACCACCCTGACCGCCCCTTATTATCCGGACGGGGTGGACCGCGCAGTGCTGGGGCACATCAAGGAGGCGGGAGTCATCCTGGCTGGCGGCCTGCATCCGGCCATCAAGGCTCGCTACTTCCGCATCGGGCACATGGGCGCGGTGAGCGAATCCGACATCCGGGCCACCGTGGGAGCGATCGAGCAGGGGTTGGCCCGGGCCGGGTACGAGTTTGAGGCCGGGGTGGGGTTGGCCTCTGCTCAGTCAGTCCTCATCGGCCAGTGACAGCAACGCGCCGAGATCCGGTAGCTGGTTCATAGTGTGCACGGCGATTTGCTTTTACTTTCGGAGGAGCTTATGGCGAAAGACACCTATCCAATCTGTGAGCGGGATGGATTTCCAATGTTGAAGATCAACGGTCGTTGGGAATGTGTCGCCGAGTATCTTGACCGCTGCATCGGGCAACAACGAGTTGTTGATCTGGTTCAGCGGGGGAAAACAGTTTACCTCGCTTTTGAAAATGGGCACGAGTTGCCAATGCTGTGCTTCTGCTGCGGTAGACCATTGGCGTATAATGATCTGGAGCGGGGCCGGCGGAACATGCGTGGGCGGAGGTTGGAGTCAATGTCTGTCGGGCCGGTGACGCTCGAGGACGGCAGGGAGATGCTCCAGTTTGTGTTAGAGTTTTCAAAGCGGGGGTTGCTATCACGAAGGGTTTATGTACCAGTCGCTATCAAGGCCGCTGCCCGGTTGAAACATCCTGATCATTGTCCTTACAAGGGAGACTCATCAACGAAGAAAAATCGTCGGCGAAGAAGGCGATGACGGAACAGACAGCCATTTGACAATTCTGGGCAAACGTAGTAGTATCTGGCTGTGCAAAAAGCATTGGACAGGAGGTAATGATCATGTGAGCTAAAACTATCAAGGGGAGGACAGCGCATGGACTGGGGCTGGAACCAATATCCAACGTCCAGTTTCCAGTTGACGAGGAGGAGGTTCCCCGTCGCGAGGCGGGGCTAAGAACACGAAAACGCGGAAAATGCCGTGACTTCCGATCTTCCGTGATTCCGTGTTCAAAAATCGAGAGATCAGCGGAAGCCTCCAGGGATGGTCACGTTCCTCATCTTCCCCTCCTGAGATGTAGCGCCCCGTACAAAACCGCCAGGCGACTGGCGGGACAAAGGGGAGGCGCAGTGGCACGAAGCGGCAGACGTGAAGTGCTGATGTAAGGCTCTAGCACCCGTCCCCGGGTGCGTCGTTGACGGCCCGAGATGGGCCTTGGAGTTAATATCAAAAGGCCGCACCAATCACCAGGGAGGGCCACAACCGGCCAGGGCTCTCGCTCTGGCTCCCTCAACTCTTGAAGGATCCCTTGACACCGAAGCATTGGCGCCCGTTTGGGCAGTTCCCGATTGCTTTTGCTTGTCATTGCGAGGAACGAAGTGACGAAGCAATCCCCAATTTGTTGGCGGGAGATTGCTTCGCTGCGCTCGCAATGACATGCTACTCGCAACCTTCTCACCGACGGCGCAAACGCTGTACGGGAGTAGCGTAACATCAAAACATGAAAAGGAGGAATCGAACAATGAAAGTCGGATTCTATGGTCACGTCAGGCAGTATCACAATCTGAAGGAAGAGATTGATGCGGCCATTTTGGAGGTAATTGAGAGCGGCAAGTACGTGATGGGGCCGACGCTGGCGCGCTTCGAGAAGGAGCTGGTGGATTACTTCAACGTGAAGCACGCCATCGGTTGCAACTCAGGCACCGACGCGCTCTGGCTGGCCTTCATGGCCCTGGGCATCGGCCCTGGCGACGAGGTCATCACGGTGGCCAATACCTTCTTCGCCACCGCGGAAGCGATCTGGATCGCGGGCGCCAGGCCGGTGTTCGTGGACATCGAGCCCGATACGTGCAACATTGATCCCACCTTGATCGAAGCGGCCATCACCGACAGGACCAGGGCCATCGTGCCGGTGCACCTCTACGGCCAACCGGCCAACATGCCGGCCATCGCCGAGATTGCCAGGTGGCACAACCTGCTGGTGATCGAGGACTGCGCCCAGGCCATTGGCTCGGCCGGCGATACGTTCGCCATCGGCGAGCTGAGCGACGCGGTGTGCGTCAGTTTTATCGCCCAGAAGAACCTGGGCACCTTTGGCGATAGCGGCGGCGTCATCACCAATCGCGATGACATCGTTGACCGCATCCGCGCCCTGCGCAACCACGGCTCGCTCAAGCGGTCGCATCACAGCATGGGCTACAACAGCCGCCTCGACGACCTGCACGCCGCCGTCCTCAGCGTCAAGCTGAAGAGGATTGACGAGTGGAACGACCGCCGCCGAGAGATCGCTGCCATGTACGACGAGGGCCTGAAGGACACCGGCCTCCAGCTCCCGCATGAAAAGCCCGGCTACAGGCACGTCTACCACCTGTACGTCATCGAGGCGGAGCAGCGCGACGAGATGCTCAAGTACATCAATGAGGCGGGCATTGACGCCAAGACCCATTACCCCATCGCCATCCACCAGCAGGAAGGGTATCCCTGGGGCCAGCCCGCCGACTTGAACGTCTCGTTGCCTCTGACCGAGAGGTCGGCCGCCAGAGTCATTTCCCTGCCCATGTTCCCCGAACTGACGCAGGAAGAGATTGACTACGTGATCCACGTGGTCCGCACCTGGGAGGGGTAAATGAACAACACAGCGAAAACCTACACCGTCGCCATTGCCGGGCTGGGCAAACGCGGCACGCATCACGCCGAGGCCTTCTCCCAAAGTCCACGCTTTGATATCGTGGGCCTGTGCGACATTGACGAGGAGCGGATGGACGCTGCTGCGCAAAAGTTTGGCGTCTCCTACACCAACGCCGACGCCACGCAGATGCTGGCCGAAACCAGGCCCGACGTCTTCGCCTTCTGCACGCTGCCCAACATTCGCTGGGAACTCATCCGGGCGGGCGTGGAAGCGGGGGTACAACTCATCGCCTTCGAAAAGCCGATGGCCACCTCGACCAACGAGGCTTTGGAGATGATGAAATTGCTGCGCGATGCCGGCACCAAGTCGGTGGTCAGTTTCCAGCATCGCTATGGCGATCACTACCAGAAGGTCAAAGAGATCATCGCCAGCGGAGCCATTGGGCGGGTGCACACAGTCTATGGGCACGCCACCGGGTGGATGCTGCACATGATGCCCCACCTGATCGCCTACACGCGCTGGTACAACGACGACGCCGAGGCCGAGTGGGTGGTGGGGCAGGCCGCGGGCAAGGGGAAGTTCGAGGACGTTCACCCTTCGCCCGACTACATCGCCGGGCTGATCCAGTTCGAGAACGGCGTGCGCGGCATCGTCGAGTGTGGCGAGGGTGCGCCCGACGTGCCTGAAGTGGATTACTGGTGGCGCAAGTGTCGCATCGGTGCGCAGGGCACTGAGGGGTTCGCCGAGGTCTTGACCGGCGGCGGCTGGCGGGCCGTCACCCGTGACTCGAATAGTGTGATCTCAGGCCCTGGCGGTATGAACTATACCCATGACATGCCGCCCTACGTCCAGCAGATGGCCGACTGGCTCGACGACGATGCTCAGGTGCATCCCTGCAATGGCGAAAGCGCGTTCAACGGCTTTCAAGTGATGATGGCTATCTGTCGGTCTGCGGTGCAAGGCGGCAAGGTGTTCCTGCCGCTCGGTCCAGGCGAGCCGGAGCTGGAGGCTCTCAAGAACGCGTTGCCGTGAATCGCGAACGAGTAACGAGGCAACGTGAAAACCCACCCTCCCCCAGCCCCTCCCTGAGAGGGAGGGGTGAATGCTTACGGCGGTCGAAAGATCGTTTCTTGTTCCACGAGTGGCGCGGACGCGCCACGTGGAGCTACTCAGAAACTTCCCCTCACCCTCGCCCTCTCCTCAAAGGGGTGAGGGTGCAAGTTCCCTCTCCCTTGTAGGGAGAGGGTTAGGGTGAGGGTAGGACGTTTCTGCCCCCTACGAATGGCGCACCGCGCCATGGAAGACTCGCAATGACACGGAGGTAATGATAACAATGTGTGGAATCGTAGGCTACGTCGGCCCTCGTGAGGCCACGCCCATCATCGTCGAGGGGCTCAAACGCTTGGAATACCGTGGCTACGACTCGGCGGGCCTGGCCGTCATCCAGGATGGGCGCATCCAGGTCCGCCGCGACGTGGGGAAGCTGGCCAATCTGGAGAGGATGCTGGCCGAGGATCCAGTGGGTGGGAACATCGGCATCGGCCACACCCGCTGGGCCACCCACGGGGTACCTTGTTCCCGCAATGCCCACCCCCACGTTGACTGCCGGGGTGAGGTGGTGGTCATCCACAACGGCATCGTGGAGAACTTCCTGTCCCTTCGCCAGGAGCTTACGGCAGAGGGGCATCGCTTCACATCAGAGACGGACACTGAGACCATCGTCCACCTGGTGGAGAAGTACCTGGCCGAAAGCGGCGATTTGGAGGAGGCGGTGCGACGAGCGCTGGGGCGCATCAAAGGTGCTCACGCCGTGGTGGTGATGAGTAGCCGCCAGCCGGATCGCATGGTGGCTGCCCGCCTGGGCAACGCTGGTGGGGTGGTGGTAGGCGTCGGCCAGGGAGAGATGTTCGTCGCCTCGGACATGCCGGCCATCCTGGAGCACACCTCTCAGATGATCTTTCTCGAGGATGGCCAGATGGCCGTGATCACCCAGGAAGGTTTCAAGTGCACGACCCTTGATGGACGGCCCGTTGCTAAACAGGTAAACGACGTGCCCTGGGATCCGATTTCGGCGGCCAAAGGCGAGTACAAGCATTTCATGCAAAAAGAAATCTACGAGCAGGCTCGCTCCATCACCGACACCATCCGCGGACGGGTGGACTTTGAGGCCGGCCAGGTGTGCCTGGATGAAATCAACATCTCGCCAGAGGAGGCACAGGCCATCGAGCGGATGTTCATCGTGGCCTGCGGCACCTCGGCCTACGCCGCCCTGGTGGGCAAGTTCATCATTGAGGCCCTGGCCAGGATCCCCGTCGAGGTGGACTACGGCTCGGAGTTTCGCTACCGCGACCCCTTGATCAACGAGCGAACCCTGGTGCTGGCCATTACTCAATCGGGAGAAACAGTGGATACCCTGGCGGCGATTGAGGAGGCGCGGAGCAAAGGAGCCAGGTTGCTCTCCATCGTCAACGTCATCGGCAGCCAGGCGGCCAGGATGTCCGACGGGGTCATCTACATGCAGGCCGGGCCGGAGATCGGAGTGGCTTCCACCAAAGCGTTCACTGCTTCGCTGGTGGATCAGTACCTCCTGGCGCTGCATCTGGGGAAGCTGCGGGGGCTGATTGACACGACGCGAGTGAGGAAACTGGTCGAGGACTTGGCCGAGTTGCCCAACGTAGTCGGTCGGGTTTTGGGGGACAGCAACGACTACGACTCGTTGGCAGCCGAGTACTTCAAGCGGGAAAACTTCCTCTACCTGGGGCGGGGGATCAATTATCCCATCGCTCTGGAGGGGGCTCTGAAGTTGAAGGAGATCAGCTATATCCACGCGGAGGGCTATCCGGCGGGGGAGATGAAGCACGGCCCCATTGCCCTCATTGACGAGCGCATGCCCGTGGTAGCCATCGCCGTGCGAGATAGCGTATACGAGAAGATGATCAGCCAGATCGAGCAGGTCAAAGCGAGGGGTGGCATCGTCATCGCCCTGGCCACCGAGGGCGACGTGGCCATTGCCGAGAAGTCCGACCACGTCATCTACGTCCCCCCGACCTCGCCGCTCCTCTCGCCCGTGGTCAACGTCGTCCCCTTGCAGCTTCTGGCCTATTTCATAGCCGTGCGTCGAGGCTGCGACGTGGATCAGCCTCGAAACCTGGCCAAAAGTGTGACGGTGGAGTAGAACTGCGGACGACTCCCGCCCTCTAGCAGCCTGTCGGAGAGGGCGTGCTCCCAGACTTCCGAAGTCTTCTCCGACAAGCTCCTAGAAACGAAGTAAACAACGAAGCGATGAAACGCCAGCCAGGGCCACGCTTTTGCGTGCCCCAAGGCTGGCGTTTTGCTTTAGCTTTGCTGTTGCAAGAGGTATGCTGGAATGCAGTTGGAGCGGGTGAGGGGGGCGGAGAGGTAAAAGCAAATCTGTTGCCTGCCCTCAACGACGCAGGGGCAGGTACACAATCTGATCCCGAAACTCACCTGGCAGGCCAGCGCCCCATAGGAGTAACAAATCATCCACAATGGCATGGATGTCCATCCGACGGGGGAGTTGGACAATCCCAGGGACGTGACGTCCTTGAGCCAGGTGGTCGTGGAGGTGTACAGGCATCGTGGCCCGGTTATTGGTGATCAACAAACAACCCTGGGCTTCTATCCAAGAGAGGATGTCTGGATCAGGAGTGCCTTTCGGGGGCGCGATGCCATCCCCGATGGCGTACACGCGCATCTCTAGGGCCCTCTGTTCCAGTAGCGCCTGGAGGATAAGTGGGACGTGCTCGTCGAGGAGGAGGAAGCAAACCCCGCTCATGCGGTAAAACCCGTCCTCACTCGTTGCTGTTCACGCTGGCGGGCCAACTCACGCAAGCGTTGTACCGCCGGTGAGGGGTGTCGGTCTTGTTCCTGCCGTTGGCGTTCCAATTCTTTCTCCACCGCGCGCAGGTAGGCTTCTACCCGTTCGCGGTTGCGCCAGTAGTAAGTCAGTGTGGCATACACTTGTTCAAGGGAGAGGGTCCGGTAACGCGTCGCAATCTGTTCAGGAAACAAACCCAGATCAAGGTAGTCCCACAGGATGGTCTCAATGCCCACACGGGTACCTTTGATCCGGATGTCATTCGGAGCCAGAAAATCTAAGTAGTCTTCCAATTGCATAGATCACCTCTCAACTTCTGGAATTAGTCAAGACCGAGACAGAGGGGATTAGCCTCTTATTGATGAGTGTAGCATAAGTTCTACCAAAAGTCAAAAAGGGATGGCGATTTCTTGCAGCGAGGCTCCTTTTGACAAATTCTCCTTTCTCCGCTAGAATTTCTTAAGTGGGCAATCACATTCGGGGCGAGGGTGGCCTGGAGAGGAGTGACCTATGCAAGTTAAATGGGATGACATCGTCTTTCTCATCCTGTGCACTTTGTCCTTTGGTGTTCTGTGGTGGCTGTCGGCCAGGTTGCACAATCCTCGCTTTGGCAGATTTATGTGGGATTCGTTCTTTCGCGTGCTCGCACTCGCACGCCGAATGTGGGTTTTTTCTGCGGAGACAGTCAGGACCCAGGAGGTTGAGTTCATAGACGAGCATCCCCGTGATTTATCAGTATTCTTTCTCTGGATTGCCAGGGCACTGCTATTCATGCCGGTAGTTTCGCTCATTCTGGCAGGCAGTTGACACAATAGCGGTAACAGGTGTATAACCTCCAGTAAACTCAGTACTGGAGGAAACGATGTTCTCTCTCACCATTACCTCGGAACGGATTGATGACA
>Ga0268276_1002304_pt1 | contig 16546 bp, 13 predicted proteins | sample saktaG_4_FD_190145 | JGI IMG/M metagenome (GOLD analysis project Ga0268276, IMG submission 190145) | Saline water microbial communities from Sakinaw Lake, British Columbia, Canada - sak_2010_1_5_45m | ecosystem: Environmental > Aquatic > Non-marine Saline and Alkaline > Saline ...
AGAACGGTATAGACGGTTTCAACACTCGGTCTTTTGGTTTTTGGATGGATGTCGACAGGAATCCCGCGCCCGTTGTCAGAGACGCGAATCACATTTCCTGGAAGGATTTCCACACGGATATCGTCTGCAAAACCGGCCAAAGCTTCATCGACAGAATTGTCGACGATTTCCCAAACTAAATGATGAAGACCTCTTGGCCCGGTGGTGCCAATGTACATTCCCGGTCTTTTTTTTACCGCTTCAAGTCCTTCGAGGATTTGAATGTTGCTTGAGTCGTACTTTGAATTGTGGTCGACCATGTTTATAGCTCCTCCTTGATGTATCCGTTTGAAACGCGAAATATTTTCGCTTGTTTTTTGATGCTTTCCTTGATTTCGTTCAAGTTTGTCGAAGTGATGATTGCCTGCATTTGCGACGTGGCAAGATATTCTAACAATCTGTTTTGTCTCAACGCGTCCAGTTCGGAAAAAACATCATCCAACAAGAATACAGGCCGCTCGCGTTTGATTAGATAAACCATTTCCGCAAGGCCCATGTTTAGCGCCAAGACCATCATTCTCTGTTCTCCCTGAGACGCATGGTTTTTGGCGAAATACTGGTCAATCATAAAATCGTAGTCATCTCTATGAGGACCGAATCCGGTCGCTTTTTGCATAAGATCCTGTTTGTATTTGGTTTTCAGAAAAGCGCCCGTGTCTTCAATGGGTACCGAAGGCATGTATTCGATCACGAAAAGTTCTTTTTTGTTTGAAAGTTTCTGATACATCTTTTGCATCAGAGAATTGATCTCCTGTTGAAATACTCTCCGACGCTGGATAATCTTATCCGCTTGTTCTGCCAATTGTTCCGTTATTACGTCTAGTAAAGTATAATCCTTGTCATTTGCATCAGACATTTTCTTGAGCAATTCGTTTCTTTGTTTCAAAATGTGTTTGTATTTTGACAAATCATTCAGATAGTTCTTGTCGATTTGCCCCAGAAAAACATCGATATAGTATCTTCTGTCTCTCGGAGAACCCTTGATAAGGGTCGTATCTTCGGGCAGAAAAGAGACGATGTTCAAATTTCCGATATAGTCGCTGAGTCGTTTGATCTCATTTTCATTTGACATTGCTTTCTTGCCGATTTCTGTAACGATCATCGTAAGTTCGGATTTTCTTCCGGAAGATACAATGGTGGCTTGTATTTTTGCGAAATCTTCACCGTATTTTATTAACTCTGAATCTTCGACTTTATAAGATTTTGCTAAAGCAAGAACGTAAATTGCTTCGAGAAAATTGGTTTTTCCTTCGCCGTTCGCACCAATTATAAAATGAATACCCGAACCAAGATTCAGTGTCTGCTTCTGATAATTTCGAAAATTGGTTAGGGTAACTTTTTCAATTCTCATGATTTTTTCTCTATTCTCAAGACTACATCTTTATTGATGATTATTATGTCTCCTGGATAGATTTTTTTTCCTCGCCGCGATTCAATTTCACCATTGTATAGAATGACATTTTCCTCAAGAAACATTTTTGCAAACCCTCCGCTTTGAATGATATCGGCATATTTCAATAATTGTCCGAGCGTGATGAAAGGACTGCTGATTTTAATTGTTCTCATCCATTTCCTCCATCGCTTTAATAGCTTCGCAAACTAGGGCTTTATATATAATATTATATAATATTATTATATAATTTTCAATGTTTATTTTCCAAACACAAAAGTTAAGTGTGGTTTTGTTAATTATTTTCATACAAACAAAAAAGCGCATAATGTTTTGCGCTTTTTAAAAGTGTTAATTTGCTTCTTTAGGTTATTTTTTCCAAAAATTCGACCATCGTATAAAGCCAATGCCGTTCCAACCCAACAGTGTCAAGAATGATTTGAATGTGCCGGTTTCTGTACGCAAAACGGATGAATTTAGAAATTTCAATACCGGAAGAAAACAACTTGTCTCCGGCAATCGTTTTACTTGCTGATTCCGACAACGATAGGGTAACATTGGTTTTGCTTTCAATCAACCGTTCGCTTTTTATCTTTGCTGACAGTTTTTCAAATAGTCGTTCATACATGTATATTTCCAATTCCTGTTCGTATTCACCAAACCTGTCTTTGAATTCATGCAAAAGATCTTCAATGTCAGTGATTTTCTCGATAGCATTTATTTTATTATGCATTTCTATTTTGACAAAATCGTCTTCGATGTATTTTTCATCAATATATCTAGAAACCGTCGCCTTGACAATTGATTTCGGTTCTTTCGTTTCAATAAGGCCTTGTTTTTCGTGAATTTCTTCTTCAAGGATCTTCATATAAAGATCAATTCCAACAGAATCGATGAATCCAGATTGTTCACTTCCCAAGATGTCTCCCGCTCCCCTGATCGACAAATCGCGAATCGCAATTTTGAAGCCGCTTCCCAGTTCGGTAAATTCCTTGATCACTTTTAGTCTTTTTTCGGCTTCTTCAGTCAATATTTTGTTCTTTTTGAACATTAGATATGCATATGCGATGCGATTGCTTCTTCCAACTCTTCCTCGAATCTGATATAGTTGCGCCAATCCGAGCCGGTCGGAATCGTGGATGATCAAAGTATTGGCATTAGGAATATCAATACCAGTTTCAATAATTGTAGTGGAAACCAATACATCTATTTTTTGATCTATGAAATCATCGATTACTGATTCTAATTCATGCTTGTGCATTTGTCCATGTGCAACTGCAACTTTTGCCTCAGGAACAGATTTTTGAATATTCATTGCAATGTCTTCAATATCATCAATGCGATTATATAAATAAAAGGTCTGTCCTTTTCTTGCTAATTCTCTTTCGATGGCATCTTTAACAATTGTATCGTTTCTTTCTAATACATATGTCTGGATTGGGTATCTGTTTTCGGGGGCGGTTTCCAAAAGACTCATGTTTTTAACTCCCATGATTGCCATCTGTAAAGTTCTGGGAATTGGAGTCGCCGATAGCGATAAGACATCAACATTGACTTTCATTTCCTTGATTTTTTCTTTGTGCTGAACTCCGAAGCGTTGTTCCTCGTCAATCACCAAAAGTCCAAGATCATGAAAAACAATATCTTGGCTCAGAATTCTGTGGGTTCCGATCAAGATGTCGATCGTACCCACCCTCAAACCATCCAAAATTTCGTGCTGTTGTTTTTTTGAAACAAAACGGTTAAGTAGTACTACATTGACGCCAAACTTATTCAGACGGTCTGAAAATGTCTGATAATGCTGTTTTGATAAAACGGTTGTCGGAGCCAAATATGCAACCTGTTTATTGTTTAATACTGCTCTGAATGCAGCTCGAAGAGCAATTTCTGTTTTGCCGAAACCGACATCTCCGCAAAGCAGTCTGTCCATTGGTTTTGCCAATTCCATGTCTGAAAAAACTTCATTGATGGCTTTCAGCTGGTCTCTGGTTTCCACGAAAGGAAAATCAGTCTCGAGATCCAATTCCATGTCTGGGTTTGAAGAAAAGGAGAAGCCAGTGGATTTTTCCCGAAGCGAATAAAGTTGAATCAATTTGTCTGCAATGTCTTTTGCTTTATTTCTGACTCTTTGTTTAGTCTTGCTCCAATCGGCCCCTCCAAGCTTTGACAGTCGAGGCATAAACCCTTCGCTTCCGGCGTATTTTTGTATCTGAGAAAAAGACTCTATAGGAATATATAGTTTATCCCCGTCTCTATACTCAATGTGAATATAATCGTTCAGAGTATTTCCAAGTTCAATTGTTTTGATGTCAAGGAATCTCCCAATACCATAATCATAGTGAACAACGTAATCGCCGTGCTTCAAATCGTTAATAGATGAAAGACGTTTACTATTTTCATACACCGAAACATACTGCCCTTTCTTACGTAAAACTTGCTTTCTTTGAATGGCGTTTTCGGTAATAATAATCAATTTCTCAGAATCAGAATAGTAATCAAAATATTCATCAGAAATTATGATATTGATATGGGACTCAATTAAAGTATCCTTGTTTCCAATTAGACAGTACTCGATATTACTATCCGATAACAAGTCTGTAAGTTGTATTCTAGATTTTGAAGACCTAACTGAGATCAAGGTAGTGACAGATTTAGAATTCTCTTTAAGTTGTTGTATTAGTAGATTAAGATTACCGTCGAATTTGAGCGGTTCGTTGCCAGTAAAAGAAAATTTTTTATCAACTTCTACATTAGAAATATCAATGAGATAATTCAAGAATATCGGTTGAATTATCTCGATTTCTTCAAGTGGATAGAAAAACGAAAACCCCATTTTTGCATAATCGCTTGTATGAATGAACCAGTCAGATAAATCTTGTTGCAAGAGTTTGTATTGATCAATGACTCGACCGTAATTAAAGAAGAAAACTAGTTTATTTGGAAGAAAATCTAGAATTGTAAATTTGTTATCAGGAAGAAAAGAAATATACCTTTTTAGTCTGTCCAAATCGTTTCTCTCCGACAGTCTTGATAAATCGTCCATTATTCGTTCGTTTGTTTCGATTGCAATATTTGTAGATGAAAGTTTATTATTGACTTCGTTTTGTATTGATAAATAATCGTTTTCGTTGAAGAAGAACTCAGTCATAGGCAAAATTTCAATCGAATCAATGATTTGAGATGATCTTTGCGATTCTATGTCAAACATTTTGATCTTTTCAATCAATTCTCCAAAAAAATCTAGACGAACTGGAGATTTTTCTCCTAATGGAAAGATGTCCACAATGCCTCCCCGAATACTGTAATCTCCCATTTTTTCCACTGTGTATTCTTTTGAATATCCAAGTTGAAACAACCGATTTGCTAACTTTTCAATAGATATTTCATGTCCCGAAATAAGGCTGAATATAGCGCTTTTCCAACGATTTGGTGACAATTGTGGTTTCAATATTCCTGGAAGGTGAGTGACAAGTATTATTCGCTTATTTTTTAAAATGTTTTTAATTGTATTAATCCGTTCGATTCTAAATTCCCAAGACGAGACCAGCATTTCGCTTGTTATAAATTCGTCTTGAGGAAAAAAGAGAACCTCATCCGTTTTCATCGTTATACTTAATTTATCATATATCATTTGCGCATGGTATAAATTTGGAGCTACAATAACAATTGATTTCCGTGATTTGTTAAATGCAGCTTGAACCAAAAATAACCCAGTTTCTTCGGTAGTATTTTCAATTTGAATTCCCCTTGATTCGGATTGTATTTCTTTAACAAATTCTTTGAAATTCGGTTTTTCTAAAAGAAATTCAAGCGCTTTGTTCATAGTTCACCTCACGTGCGTTTTGCGAGTTTTTCAACTCGCAGGGGGTATATCATAAATAGAAATGGTTATCTTTTTGATTTTTGAAAGCGGTATGAAAAGAAGAGAATTAACTTCACTGGAAGCAACTTAACCATGAATTGAGTCAGTTTCATAAGACATCCCGGAACAACAAGTCCCCTTCCTCGTTCAATTCCTTTTACTGCTATCTTGGCGCATTCTGATGCACTCATGCCCTTCATGCTCTGCTTTACGTTAGCAACGCCGGCAAACTCTGTATCGACTGGCCCGGGACATAAAACCATGATTTTGATGTTCTTTTTTTGTTCGTGTAACTCGTGATTTACTGCTCTAGAAAAGTTTAATACATATGCTTTGCTGGCAGAATACGCTGCCATAAGAGGCGTCGGAAGGAGTCCCGCCATGCTGGAAACGTTCATGATAATGCCATGATTCATGCTAGAAACAAATAGTTTTGTCATCACGTGCACCGATTCAAGATTGAGTCGAAGCATCTCCAACTCTTTGTCCAGAGGAATTTCTTGAAAGAGCCCCACCAGCCCAAACCCTGCGTTATTTATGATAATTTCTGGATCATATTCCTTTGTTTCCTCATGAAGAAGATGACAGTTTTTGATGTCGCTCAAATCATAACTTTTTACAATAACATCTATTTTATAATTGTTTTCCAAGTCTTTTTTTATCGCATTAAGTCTCTCTATTCTTCTTGCTACCAGAATTAAATTTACTTGTTTTTTCGCAAGCTCCATTGAAATTGCTTTTCCAATTCCGCTGGACGCACCAGTTACGATTGCATATTTTCCTGCATATTTATTTGCTTTCAATTGTATGTATTCCTTTCGGATCTGGTTTTTGTTCATGATATATTATATCACTCTTCCTTGACTGAATAAAGTCAAACTGGTCAGATGTGAAAGGATTCAATTAAAAAACCGCTTGATTCAAGCGGTTTCAATTATATTTGTTCATGATATTTTGATAGTCTTCTCCGCGCGCAAAATCCTCAATAATCTGAGAATATCTGATCAATTCATCGTTCAACAGTTTCAATTCGGCTTTTGAAAAATCGCTCAGGACATGATCTTTGGCGTCAACCGCTTCGTTTCTGTCAATTCCGATTCTGAGCCTTTTGAAGTTTTCCGAACCTAATTGTCCGATAATGGACTTCAATCCATTGTGCCCGCCTGACCCGCCTCTTTCTCTTAAACGGATCTTTGAAAACGGTAAATCAATATCATCTGATATGACAAGAATATTTTCTGTGTCTATTTGATAAAAACCTTGAACCGCTTTAACCGAATTGCCAGAGAGATTCATGAATGTTTTTGCCTTCAAAAATATGGTTTGTCCCTGAATTGATATTTCCCCAACGAATTTAGTTTCTTTGGAAAATTTTAGTTTGTTGGCTTTGGCGTACGCATCTAGACACATAAATCCGATGTTATGTTTTGATTTTGCATACTTTTTTCCCGGGTTTCCTAACCCGACAATTAACCGGTCCATCTTACTTGTGCTTAGGTTTGATCACGACGTACCGATTGGGTTCTTCGCCTTCGGATTCAGTAATTACATCCCGCCAATCGGACAATTTGGTGTGAACAACTCTTCTTTCGTAAGCGTTCATCTTTCCAAGACGTGCTGCCACTTTTGATCTGGCAACTTCTTTTGCGGTTTTTGTGGCAATGATTTCAAGCTGTTTTTTTCGTTGCGATTTGTAACCGCCGACATCAACCAAAACAACATAGAATTCGTCGGTGAACAGATTGATGTAATTTTTCATTAGAATCTGAATCGCATCAAGCGTTTTACCGCCTTTTCCGATTAGAAGCGGGTTTTCGCTAGCGTCGATTGAAAAGACAATTTGTCTATTTTCTTCGGCCTTAGCTTCGACAACAGCTTCGATTTCCATTGCGGTTAAAATGGTTTTTAAATACTCTATGCCGTCTCGAAGGGGATCAAATGTGACCATAGCTTCGACAATATAGGTTTTATTTAAGCCCAAAATGCTTCTTTTTTCCTCGATTACTTTCAACTCTATGTAATTTTTGTTGACCCGAAGTTCGTCTGCGGCATATTTGATTGCGGAATCATTCAGGGTTTTCGTTTCAAATCGAATCGATTTCATTGTGTTTCCCCCTATTAAAATTGCTTTCTAATTGCTTCTTGTTTTTTGTCTGCCTGCTTATGGCTGACATAACTTTGTAATAATTGATATGAGTTTCCAAGTATCCAGTAGAATGCAATACCCGCATTGCCGATGGAGATATACGCCATCATCAGAATCATGAAATACATCATGAACTTCATCATTTTCTGGCTTTGTTGGGCTTTAGCGTCTTGATAACGGTTGTTCTTTTGGTTTGCCCTTGTGCGTTTTTGCATAATCCATTGACTTAGGAACATCGTTGCCGCAACAACGATTGCCAAAGGCAAGTTTTCAAGCCAATTTGTATTTCCCAAATCGGTCCACAAGAATGAATAATTCATTACAGCCGCTCCGTTGCCAAATACAGCCGTGTCAGTGATCGGAAAACGTCGAACTACAGAATACATTGCAAGGAAGATCGGCATCTGAAGCAGAGGCATAAAACACCCAAAGAGATTAATCTTGTATTTCTTGTAGATCTCCATGGTCTCCATTTGCATTCTTTGTTGTGAAGCCTGATCGGTTTTTCCTTTATATTTTTCCTGAACTCTTGTAAGCTCAGGCTGAGCAATTTGCATTTTGATTGTCATGTCATTACTTTTGGCATATATCGGCCATCCCAAAGTTCTGATGACTAAAGTCATGAACAGGAGTCCGATCCAATAGAAATATGTTGTTCCTAATAGTCCAAAAAGATTGCTGGCATGAAATGTAAAAATTGCTACTTGTTTGACAACCCAATCTGTCCATGAATCTTTCGATCCAATCGGAGTCAAGTCTGAAGTTGCAAATAATCCCGTTTGCGTTTTTTCTGTGACTTCAAAATTGGCAAAGGTTAATGTGACTGAAACTTCACCTTCAATCCATTCAACAACGCCTGTTCCGTTGAAAGTGCTAGTGTCAGTGGTTGGTGTCCCCAATAACACTATTGAGCCGCTAAATGATGTAGCGTTCTCTGCGTCTTCGGTTACTGTCACAATTTTATCAAAATTTGCGTATGAAACCACTCCGGTTTTTGAACCACATCCAGTTAACCCTAAAAATACGAATACGATTATAATTAATGCAAATATCTTGTTCTTTTTCATAGCGTCCTATCCTTTTATTATTTTCGCGCGTGCGAATAGTTTAATTAAATTATCTTTTATATATGAAAAGTCCAATTCTTTGGCTTTTGTTTTTACAATAACCAAAAAATCACATTGACTTATAAACTCGGTTTGTCTTACTATTTCCCTGACTCGTCTTTTCATTAAGTTTCTCTTTACGGCGTTCCCGTATTTTTTAGGTACGCTGACAGCAAAACGAAAGTGTAGATTGGATAGGCTTGGAGACTGATAAATCACAAAATAGTTGTTTCCAACATTGTTTTTTTGTCTTATGATCGTTTCAATTTCGATGTTTTTTTTGATGCGGTATGCTTTTTTCAATTTGGGTCATCCCCTTAAAAAAACAAAAATCACCGAAAATATATTATTCTGGTGATTACAAGTTCAAATATATATTAGGTGTATTTCTATTAGGTTTTATCGGTCTGAAACTGTGAGTGACTTTCGTCCTCTCGCTCTTCTTCTGGCCAGAACTTTTCTGCCGTTGGCAGTTTCCATTCTCGCTCTGAAACCGTGTGTTCTTGCTCTTTTGATTTTGCTTGGTTGATATGTTCTACTCATAATCAACGCCTCCAAACTTTCACTCTAAAACTATGCTACACCATTATAAGGGATTTTTATAGTTATGTCAACAGTTTTTGTTTTCGAGTCGAATGCATTTTCATTTTGAATAAATACCCATTTTTCTATTTAAATTATCGTTATTTAAATTCTGACAACCTCTAATAATAATTGCTTAATATTAATCTGTATGTAATCTTATCCACATTTTTATCCTTGCGCCGTTTGGCTCTTCCAAGTTGTTTTCCCAACCCTCCACAAACGTGTTGGCTCAACTGGCTTGTTAAAATGTGGAAAACCAACTCTAAAGGCTAAAGATGGTGATTTGTTTTCCACATAAAACTTGTTAATAGTATTTTTTTAAAAATAGTTTTCCACATTTTTTGTGGAGAAATAATTGACAATTATATTTTCATTTGTGTTATATTTATGATTAAGGTAGAGGTACGGTTCATGGAAGAATTCCAAAAGATCTGGGACAAAATAAAATATCAGTTGCAACTAACCATGGATGAGGACGTTTACAATGAGCATTTTTCATTGATATCCAATGTTTTTAAGGTTGTCAACAACTATGTTTATCTGATTTCGCCCAACTCTTTCATCAAGAGTAAAATCGAATCTTTTTACCTTAATCGGCTTAACGCCATGTTAAATGACTATGTTACAGACAAACATATGTTTAAAATAATTACCAAAGAACAAGCCGCTGAAGAGATTGCAAAAGCTTCTACATATGAGATCAACACTCCCGAACAGGGTCTGGAAAACAAATATAAAACCGGCTTGAATAATTCTTATACTTTTGACAATTTCGTTGTTGGCTCAAGTAACCGTCTGGCCTATACTTCTGCCATGAAAGTAGCGGATCAGCCCGGGGTCGTTGCCAATCCTTTATATATCTTTGGCGACGTCGGTTTAGGTAAGACCCACTTAATGCAGTGCGTTGGCAATTATATCTTGGAAAATGATGTAAACAAAAAGGTTCTTTATGCAAAAACCGACCAATTTATTGAAGATTATGCAAAAGCTGCTCAGAGAAAAAGTTTTGATGACTTTTCAAAGAAATATGAAAATGTCGATATTCTTTTAGTAGATGATATTCAGTTTCTTTCCGGAAAAACTCAATCACAATTGGAATTTTTCAAGATATTTGAAAAACTTAAGGAAACCAACAAACAAATCGTGATTACATCAGATCGCCCGGCCTCGGAACTGTACGAAATAATGTCCCGACTTACGTCTAGGTTCGAATGGGGCCTATCCGTCGATATCAACAGACCCAATCTGGAACATCGAATTCTTATTCTAAAGAAGAAGCTCCAAGCCGAAACTGCAGATCCTGATTTGATTCCCGAAGGTATTCTTGATTATATTGCTAGCATCTTTGACAATAATGTCCGGGAATTGGAAGGTGCACTAAAGCGGGTTCTATTCTATTGTACTGCTTTTGACTATAAATTCACAATCGCCAACGCGGAAGAGGCGTTGAAAAATCTTGTAAATTCTAAAAATATTTCCAACAAATCAATAGAAAAAGGCAATTTCAATAATATTCTTGATATTGTAAGTTCATATTATAGTATATCCACCACTGATTTATTATCTAAAAAAAGGAAAAAACAATATGTTTTTCCAAGACAGGTATCAATGTACATACTAAAAGACCTCCATGATTTGACTTTTAAGAAAATAGGCCAAATATTCAACAATCGAGATCACTCGACTGTCATCTATAGCATTGAACAAATTTCAAACGATATGCAAACAGATAAAGCCAAGAAAACCGACATCGAAAAATTGTTAATCAAATGTGGAAAAAAACCTTAATATTAACGGTTATAAACATCAATAAATCTATACTAAAAGCGCTCTATATGGTATAATAGCAAGTGTAAAAATCGTATTTTTTACCCTTTTCAACACTTATAATAATAACAATAACAAAAAACAAAAGATAAATAATGTAATAAACAGGAGGTTGTCTATGAATTTTATTATTTCGACGAATGTCTTGCTAAACAATTTAATCGTTGCTCAAAAAGCCCTATCTACAAAAACCCCTGCCCCATATCTCCAAGGTATCAAATTGGAAGTATATCAAAAAGAAATTGTATTTATTACAAGTAATTCCGATATTTCAATTAAACTCTCCGTCAAGGACGAATCATTGAAGGTAGAATCACAAGGAGAAGTTTTAATTCCAGGAAAGTTTTTTGTCGATATCATTCGCAAATTAGAAGGCGAAAACGTGGAATTATCAGTTGTAGACAATAACATATTGCGAATTTTGGCGGGAGATTCCGATGTGACTTTGAATTTGCTTAGTGTTGAAGATTATCCTGAACTCGATTTTCCTTTGAATGAAGAACCAATCAAACTGGAATCGAAAATCATGAAATCAATCATCAGACAAACTACATTTGCGACTTCAGCTATTGAAAACAGACCAATTCTAACCGGGGTAAATATTCGGGTTGAAGGTGAAAAATTAGTAGCTATAGCAACTGACTCTTTCCGATTGAGTCAAAAAATAATCGATATTCCAAAAAACATGGAAAACATGAATGTTGTTATTCCAGGAAGAAGTTTAGACGAATTATCAAAGATACTAGAATCGAATCTGGAAGAGATTTTGATTCATTTGAATCATAAATCAATTTTATTCGAATATGGAAATGTTCTGTTTCAATCAAGACTGCTTGATGGTAATTTTCCGGAAACATCAAGATTGATTCCAATGGAATTTCCTATTATCATCAAATTTAATAAAGACAAATTGTTTGTAGCTATTGAAAGAGCTTCTTTGTTGTCTTCCAAAGAAGGATCTTCTAGCATCGTCAAATTAAATTTGCGTAATGATAATATTGTTGAAATCACTTCTAATTCACCTGAACTTGGAAAAGTGACAGAAAAAGTTTATCCTTTGGAAAAAGCTATCGGGATGTCAATCAAAATAGCCTTCAGCTCCAAATATTTTATGGATGCACTCAAAACATTCAATTCTGAAGAAATTTATGTTAAATTCACTGGTGAAATTAGACCATTCGTAATCGAAGGAGACAGCGATCCCGGATTAGTGCAATTGATTTTACCAGTTAGAACCGAATAAAAAATCACTTTAGTTAAATGGAGTAGCATACTCCATTTTTCTTTTGTTCGGAGGTTGATTTTATAGTTATTTAATGATATTATCTTATCGTTCCAAAGGGGTGCATTCTATGAAAAACAAATATGATGTTATTGTTGTCGGCGCAGGACCCGCAGGGTATATGTGTGCCTATGAACTCGTAAATTTAAATCCCGAATTATCAATATTACTAATTGATAAAGGAAATGACATTTATAATCGTAAATGTCCGATTTTAGATAAAAAAATAATCAAATGTCCTTTACAAAAAAATGGATACATCGGCTGTTTGCCGCACTGTTCGATTACTAATGGTTTTGGAGGCGCCGGAGCATACTCTGACGGCAAGTTTAATATAACCAGTGAATATGGCGGGTGGATGAACGAATATTTGGAAGATGATCAGGTTGAAGAATTGATCAGACATGCAGATTCGATCAACCTAAAATTTGGAGCACCAGAAGAAATCACCGATCCTACTACGGAAAAAGTGAAAGAAATCGAACGCAGAGGACTCGCGGTTGGTTTAAAGCTGTTGCGAGGACAAGTAAGACATTTGGGAACTGAAATCAATTTGGCAATTTTAAAAAACATCTATGAATATTTATTAGACAAAATTGACATGTTGTATAAAACCGAAGTTACTAACATTATGGTTAAAGAAGACATCATTAACGGAATCGTTTTGGAAACAGGCGAGAAAATCAAAAGCGACCAAATTGTAATCGTCCCGGGCAGAGACGGATCCACTTGGCTCTCCGCCATTTGCCAGGAACACAGCATTCCGATGAAGTCCAATTTTGTCGACATCGGCGTTCGCGTTGAAACTAACAACGAAATCATGGAAGAAATCAATGAAAATCTCTATGAGGGAAAATTCATTTACAGAACCAGCGTCGGAAATCAAGTCCGAACTTTCTGCTCAAATCCTTCTGGACATGTTGTCATGGAAAACCATAGCGGAACTGTTTTAGCTAACGGGCATGCATATAACGATAGTCAACTTGGTTCGAAAAACACGAACTTTGCAATTCTTGTCAGCCATAATTTTACCGAACCATTCAATCAACCTAACGAATTTGCTCACGGAGTATCGAGGCTTGCAAATATGTTGAGCAATGGCGCCGTAATTGTTCAAAGATATGGCGATTTGAAAAGAGGCAGAAGATCCACAGTTAAAAGAATCAAAGAAGGTTTTGTCATTCCAACCTTACAGGAGGCGGTTCCTGGAGATTTGGGACTGGTCTTACCATATAAAACCATGAAATCCATCATAGAAATGATTGAAGCTCTGGATCACATTTCGCCCGGAGTCGCATCAGAACATACTTTGTTATATGGAGTCGAATCAAAATTTTATTCTTCCAGACCGGAAATGGATAATAATTTGGAAACCAAAATCAAAGGGTTATATGTTGGTGGTGACGGAGCCGGAATTACCAGAGGTTTGGCTCAGGCTGGCGCAAGCGGAATTTGGATTGCCAGATGCATTGTAAACAAACAACAAACAAAACAATAAAAAAATCAAATAAACAATCGAATAAAATGAAAAGTCGTGAAAGCGTCTTTTCATTTTTTATGACTTACATTATGGGGTTTGATATGTTATAATAATGGTGTTTTCTGGAGGGATGTCTTTTGGCCAAAACAGTAGTCGTGATTGGTACCGAATGGGGAGATGAAGGCAAAGGCAAGATTACAGATTATCTTGCTACACGTGCAGACGTTGTGGTTCGCAGCCAAGGCGGCAACAATGCGGGACACTCTATTTTTTTTGCACAAAAAAAGTTTGCTCTACATCTTATACCCTCAGGCATATTTAATCCCAAGATTATGAATATCATGGCTGGAGGTATGGTAATCAACCCAAAAGCCTTGGCAAAAGAAATTGATAATCTGATCAAACAAGAAATAACCGATTTTCAACTATATATCTCTGACAGAGCTCACGTAGTCATGCCATACCATTTGGAGCTTGACAGACTATATGAATCGTTAAAAAACGAAAACGCGCTTGGCACTACAAAGAACGGCATTGGCCCCGCATATGCAGACAAAGCAACAAGGCTTGGCATCCGCTTCGGGGATTTGATTCATAAAGACAGTTTATTTCGACAAGTGAATAACGCATTGGCTTTTTATAACCCTGTTTTTGAAACATTTGGAAAGAACACTTTTTCTCCAGAACAAATAACCGAAGAATATTATATATATGGCCAAATGTTTGAAAAATACATTACTGATACATCAATCTTGCTTGACAAAGCGATCAAAGCCGATAAATACGTCTTGTTTGAAGGCGCTCAAGGGACAATGCTTTGTTTAGATCACGGAACATATCCATTTGTGACAAGTTCTTCACCTACCGCAGCGGGAGTTCCGCTCGCGGCCGGGATTGCACCACAATATATCAAAGAAGTAGTCGGAGTAACAAAAGCATATTCCACCAGAGTCGGCGCGGGAGTTTTCCCGACAGAATTTGAAGACGAAATTACAAAATATATCCGCGAAAAAGGACATGAATACGGGACTACTACCGGCAGGGCCCGAAGAATCGGTTGGCTGGACATGAATGTTATTCGTCACGCTGTAAGGATCAACGGATTGACCGGACTCGCGGTTACGCTCGTGGATGTTCTGTCAGAAATCAAAGAATTGAAAATATGTATCGCATATGAACTTGACGGAAAAATAATCGATTATATTCCAGGAAATTATGATGAGTATAAAAGATGCAAACCAATATATGATTCTTTTCCGGGATGGGACGAAGACATAACGCAAATAAAGAACTTCGAAGCTCTTCCTGAAAATTGTATAAATTATCTAAAAGCGATTGAAATGTTATCGGGAACAAAAATCACGGTATTGTCCCTTGGTCCCGACCGGGAGCAGACCGTAATTTTACATAATTATTTTTAATTTCAGAAAAGGGTGTGAAAAATGCTAAACCAAATTGTAGGTAGACATGCAGAAAACAAGAAATTGGAATCAAACATTTTACAAATTTCTCAAGAAGCCAAAGCGATGAAAGCAAAATATTCAGATGTCATCGATGCCACCGTCGGAATGCTGCATCATGAGGAAGGCAACATTTTCAAATATCAAATTGTCGAGGAATTGCTTCATAATCTTACGGATGCGGAAACTTATCATTATGCTCCGGTTCGAGGAACAATCAAATTTACCGAAGGCGTATTCGACTGGGTTTTCGGACCGCACAAGGACATAATCAGAGAAAACTTTTACTACTCGATAATTCCGACAACAGGCGGCAGCGGCGCCATCAGCAACACTTTTTATAATTTCAACGATTTCGGACAGAGTGTATTGATTCCCAATCATTATTGGACTCCATACGAAAATTTCGCCTACGAAGCCAACATCAATTTAAAAACCTTTTTAATGTATGATGAACATAACCAGTTCAACAGAGTAGATTTCAAAGCCAAAGCATTAGAACTTGCCAAAGCACAAAACAGACTTTGTCTATTGCTAAACGATCCTTGCAACAACCCGACCGGGCTTTGCATGACAAAAGAAGATTGGATCGAAGTTGTCAAAGTATTAAATCAAGTTGCGGAAATGAATATACCCGTTACTCTGATTCATGACATCGCTTATATCGATTACCAATTGAAACCGGCAGAATATTCGCGAGATACTTTTTTGGCCTATCTCGATATGCATCCTAACATTTTGACTGTTGTCGTATTTTCCGGATCCAAGACCTTTTCGCTATACGGATTCAGAATCGGCGCTCAGATTGGTTTGAGTAAAAACAAAGATATCGTCGACAGTTTTTTAAGAGTTGGCGATTATTCTGTTAGAGCTAGATTTTCGAGCGTCAGCCAACCTGCAATCAGCATAATCGGCAAAATTTTCACAGAAAAGAAATATCAGGACAAATTTTCAGCGGAACTTGTCGAGGCAAGAAAATTGTTAAAAGACAGAGCAATCTTGTTTATGGAAGAAGCCGACAAGCAAGAATTGGATATTATTCCATACTGCGGCGGTTTTTTCATTAGTATTCTTACCAACAACAAGAACATATTCAAGGATTTGGCCGCAGACCACGCTTATGTGATCTCCATGGACAATTTGATCCGAATTGCCATCAGCTCCTTGAATTTGGAGGAGATTCCACGACTTGTTACAATTTTGAAGAAACATATATAATTGAAAAAAGGAGTCCGATGAAGGGCTCCTTTTTTGTTTGGTCATGATTTTAAGTGAGGAAAGTGACCTTTCCGTTCAAGAGGATGGTTATGATATCAATAATCCATAAAATCGCAAATCCAAGAAAAATCCATAAAATGCCGATAATTAT
>Ga0268276_1002306_pt1 | contig 16541 bp, 9 predicted proteins | sample saktaG_4_FD_190145 | JGI IMG/M metagenome (GOLD analysis project Ga0268276, IMG submission 190145) | Saline water microbial communities from Sakinaw Lake, British Columbia, Canada - sak_2010_1_5_45m | ecosystem: Environmental > Aquatic > Non-marine Saline and Alkaline > Saline ...
GAAAAGTTGGGCTTCAAGAGCCCCTTGCAATTCCGTAAAGAATATTCAATAATGGCTGCAGCTTAGTTAACGCAAAACTGTGTACGGGAAACCGGTGGCGATACACCCATAGTATAATATAATGTCAGTCTAAATGCAAGGGGCCCTTGCAGAGCTCCTGAAATTCCTATACGGGCCTGACCACCCTGCCGGCGGCGGGGTGCGGTCATCCCGGAATCCGCGCCGCGCCGTGTGGTGCTGCCCGCAGCCGCCGCACGGCGTGCGGTGTAGCCCAGGACATAGCCCACGCGGAACGCCGTTTCGCGACTACATCTGTGCAGAGATTTCCACAGTTCCGCCGCGGGCGGGTCTAGCCAAACCAGCTCCAAGCAGCCGATTACTGATCGTTGCCTTGGGATGGTATGCCATGCCCCTTTGAGGCACAAGGTGTGCCCCCACCGGCTCCGCCAATGGCGGGATGGCCATAGCAATCCGGCATCCGGTATTCGGTAATCGGTACGTCGGTGCAGCAGAGGTGACCAAGTCGGACGGCTTGGCCATTTACAAAAGCGCGCAATGTTTGCAATTGTGCGAAGCGCGCCGCGCCGGCCCGACGGAAATATGCGTAATTGCATAACCGCATCGCAGAATTGACAAACGCCGGGCGAGTTGGTATCATACCTACCATCACTATGCAAGACCAGATCACCAAGCAACCGCGAGTTCATCAGTACCGTATGGAGGATAGGCCATGACGCGCCTGTTACGACAGATATATATGTTGCCGCGCTTTGTGCGTGTGCGGTTGATCGCGGCGTTTGCGCTGATGGGTGTCATTCCGGTGTTGGCGGCGATTTATGTGATTACCATGCGGACGGGCACGGTACAAGTACAGTTGCCGATGATGAGCGTGCTGTTGCTGATGTGTCTGCTGCTGGCCTGTCTTGGTCTGCACGTGATGCGCGAGACGGTCTTTGGCGTCATTGATGTGTCGCGCGTCGTGCAGGAGCTGATGCGCTTGCGCACGCGCGACACGCGCGCGGTGAGCACCAGCGAGCTGGTGCGCATGGATCGGCTGGTGTCGTACATGAGTGACCAAGTCCGCTCGGCGCAGCGCATGTTGGATGCCTATCAGGCGTCCGTGCATGATGAGCTGCGGCCATTCCGCCTGCCGCCATTGGTGCCGGCGGCGCTGTTACGCGCACGGGTGCACGAGGAACTTGACCGGGCCGAGCAACAGCGCTACCCGATCGGCATTTTTACGTGGCAGTTGGGTGAGGTCAGCGCGCGCGAGGTGGCGGATGAGACGCTGGTGCCGGCTTGGCTGCTGGAAGCGCTGCGGCATAGCGGCATTGCGCTGGACACGCTGGGGCGGATGCGGCCCGGCCACTGGATCGGCTGGGCGCGGCGTTTGAACAGTGTGCAGGTCAAGAGCGCCGCGCTGCAAATGCAGAACGCGCTGCCGGCAAACGTGGCCGGCCGGGTCACGCTGGCGGCCTGGAGCCACCCGCACGATGCGGTCGAGCTGCGCTGGCTCTACCAGGACGAGGTGGACAAGGCGGAACGATGACGCGCGCAATCTGGGACAACGAAGTGACGCTCGACGAATTCCTGCTGGAAAAGAATCGCATCAGCGCAGAACAACTGACCGGCATCCGCCGTGTGCAGGCGCTGGAGGGCGGTGGCTGGGCCGGGCATTTTGTGGATGCCGGCGCGATCACCGAAAATGAACTGCTGCAGTTGCTGCTAGCCGAGACGGCGCTGCCCTACATCCCGATTCTGCAGATCAGTGTTGCGGATGATCTATTGCGCGAGTTTTCGTTGGATTTTCTGCGCACCTTTGAATGCCTGCCGATGGACCGGATTGGGCCGGTCTTGACCATGGCGACACCCAACCCGTTGCAACCGGAGCTGTTTCGTAGCCGCGGCACCAGCCAAATCACGATTCACCTGTATCTCTGCCGCGTCAGCGAATGGCGTGAATGCCTGCGGCGTCTGCAGGAGAAGCTTCAAGCTGAACCCGGCGCCGCGTGAACGGTTATTTGCACGACACCTTGATTGACGATCTGATCGCGTGCGGATTGCTGACCGATGCGCAACACGCTGACGCCGCGCGCGAGCAGTCCGCGCATGGCGGCAATCTGTGCGAAATTCTGCTAACCAAGAACGCCGTGACGGAACGCCAGTTGATGGGCTGCTATGCCCGCCGCCATCACCTCAACCCGCTCGTGCTCGACACGCTGCGGATTGAAGCGGACGTCCTCGAATTGATTCCCGAAAAAGTCGCCGTCTATTATAAAGCCGTGCCGCTGGGCCGGGCGGGCAACGCCTTGACGGTCGCCATGACCGACCCGCTCAATATCTTCGCTCTGGATGATTTGGCGCTGATTACCAACCTGAAAATCACGCCGGTCGTGGCGCAGGAAAGTGACATTCAGACGACGCTCGACAAGCATTATCATCAGGCCGAAGACGTCGCCGACATCATCGCCACCATGGAAAGCGCCGACGATGTGATAGAGGCGCGCCCAGCGGAGCGCGAGTTGAACATTGACCGGATGCGCGACGAAACCGGCGCGGCGCCGGTCGTCAAATTAGTCAATCTGATTCTGACCCAGGCGATTGACGAACGCGCCAGCGACATCCATTTTGAGCCATTCGAACGCAGGATCACGATTCGCTTCCGCATTGACGGCGTACTGTATGAACGCCCGGCGCCGCCGGCGATCATGTACCGCGCGATCATCTCGCGCATCAAAGTCATCGCCCAGTTGGACATCGCCGAGCATCGTCTGCCGCAGGATGGCCGTTTTCGGATCCGCACCAAGGGCCACGACGTGGACTTTCGCGTCTCGACCTTGCCGACCACCTATGGTGAGAAAGTCGTGCTGCGCGTGCTGGACAAGGCCTATCAGAACATGGATGTGGACAAGCTGGACATGGATGCGATCAGCCTGGAACGGTTCAAGATCGCGCTGGATGCACCGCACGGCATGATCCTTGTCACCGGCCCGACCGGCAGCGGCAAGACAACCACGCTGTATGCCTGCCTGCAACGGCTGAACACGCCGCAGGTGAACATCGTCACGGTCGAGGATCCAGTCGAGTACCAATTCCACGGCATCAACCAAGTGCAGGTCAACGCCGACATCCAGCTGACGTTCGCGGCCGGCTTGCGCTCCATTTTACGGCAGGACCCCGACATTGTGATGGTCGGCGAGGTGCGCGATCTAGAAACCGCGGATATCGCCGTCAAAGCCGCCCTGACCGGGCACCTGGTCCTGACCACGATTCATACCAATGATGCCGCCAGCACGTTTGCCCGCATGATCGACATGCAGGTCGAACCGTACTTGATCGCCTCGGCGGTCAACTTGATCGCAGCCCAGCGCCTCGGCCGGCGTTTGTGCACGCGCTGCAAACGGCATGTGACCGTCACCGCGGACGTGCTCGAACGTGCCCAGTTTCCGTTTGACCTCGTTGCAGAACCGACCTTTTTTGGCCCGAACGGGTGCCAGTACTGCCGCCAAACAGGCTACACGGGCCGTTTGGCATTCATTGAGGTGCTGATTGTCACGGATGAGATCCGCCGCCTGATTCTGGCCAACACCGAGGCGCCCAAGATCAAGGCCTTGGCGCTGCAGCAAGGCATGGCCTCCCTGCGCCGTTCCGGCCTATTGCGCGCGGCCCAAGGGGTTACGTCGGTGGAAGAAGTGCTGCGCGTCACGGGCGCTGATTGAGCACCACCGAGCATGCCATGAAAACATTTCGTTGCACCTATCGAGAAGCGGGCGGGAAAATCGTGGTCGAGCGCATGGAAGCGGAATCCCAAGCGCGCTTGATCGAAGTGCTGTCGGCGAAAGGCTGCTTGATTCTCTCGATTACCGAGGTGACGGGCGGGACGTTTGGCGCGCAGCGCGCGCGCGGCAAGAGAAAGGTCAAGCAGGAAGACATTATTTTGTTTGTGCGCCAGTTTGCAACCATGATTGATGCCGGGCTGCCGTTGCTGCAATGCCTGCAGACGCTCGAAGATCAGGCCGATCCCGGCCGGTTTCGCGAGACACTCCATCTGCTGGTCGAGGATGTCACCCGCGGGCGCAGCTTCTCGGAGGGGCTGGCCAATCATCCGAAAGTGTTTGACAAGCTGTTCGTCAACCTGGTGCGGGCCGGCGAGATGGGCGGCTTTCTGGCCGAGATTCTTGAGCGCCTGGCAACCTACATGGAATCGGCCTCAGCCTTGAAGCGCAAAGTGAAAGCCGCCATGATGTATCCTGTGGTTGTGCTGTCCATTGCCGTCGGCGTGACCGTGCTGTTGATCGTCAAGGTGATCCCGGTGTTTGAAAAAATGTTTCAGGATTTCGGCTCGCAACTGCCGCTGCCAACCCGCCTCCTGATCGCGACCAGCCATCTCCTGCGCGGCTATGGCCTCTTTGTGCTGGCCGGCTTGGTCGCGCTGTTTTTTGTGGTGCGCAAGTATACGCGCACGCCGCGCGGACGCTACCAGTTTGACCGGCTGAAGTTTGCGCTGCCGGTCTTTGGCGCACTGAATCAGAAAGTCTGCGTGGCGCGCTTCGCCTCCACCCTGGCGACCTTGGTGGAAAGCGGCGTGCCGATCATCCGCTCGCTGGAAATCGTCTCGGAAACGTCCGGCAACGAGTTGATCAACCGGGTTTTGCGCGAGGCGATGCAACGCACCGAGAGGGGCGAGCCGATTGCCGACGCCTTGCGCGGCAACAAGTTCATCCCGCGCATGGTGGCGAAGATGATCGAGGTCGGTGAATCCACCGGCCGGCTGGAGCAGATGCTGAAGCGCGTCGGCGTCTTTTACACCGAGCAGGTCAATACGGCGGTGGGCGGCTTGACGGCCATGATCGAGCCCTTGATGATCGTCTTTCTAGGCGTCGTCATTGGCGGCATCATGCTCTCCATGTTTCTGCCCATCTTCCAACTGTCACAGGTGGTGTCGTGATGAAACTCGATCTCGAACGCTACACGCTGCACACCCGCGTCTTGTGGTTGATGATCATCCGCCTGGCCGTGATCACGATCAGTTTGCTGATCGGAATGGCGGTCAAGGAAGTGATGTTCGGCAAGTTCTACCATTACATCTACTTCTATTATATTGTCTCGCTGTTGTACATCATCCTGATACAGCGGGCGCGGCATGTGCAGTTCCTGGGCGCGTTTCAAATCGGCATCGATTTGTTGGCGATTACCTCGATCGTGCTGTGCACCGATCCGATCTACCAAGTGTACGGCAATTTGTTCATCCTGGTGATCCTGACCTCGAACATCGTCTTTCCCAAGTATGGCGGGATTGTGACGGCGCTGCTCTCGTCGCTGTTGTATTGCGGCACGGTCTTGTACAACTTCCACTATTACGAGCAGACCAGCTACCATGCCAGCGGCGAGTATGTGATCTACGTCACCTATCTGTACATCACGATTTTTCTGGGCGTCGGCTATCTGTCGAGCTATGTCAGCCGGATGCTGGCCCAGAAAACGGAAGAGTTGCGGCAATTGCAGGAGCAAAGCAGCTATGTCTTCCGCAACATCAATACCGGCATGCTGATCGTGGATGAAAACGGCGATGTGATTTTTGCCAACCCGGCGGCGGGGCGCATCCTCCAGCATGACGCCGAGGCCCTGCTCAAGATGCACTGGCATGCTTTGTTGGACATCCAGGGCGCCGAGGGAACCGTCACCTGCGAGCGGCTGCTGCGCGGCCACGAAGTCGAGCTGCGTACGCGTGATCGGCTTGGCAACGAAGTCGTCCTGGCCGCCACCGTCTCGCCGATTGAGCATCCGCTGGCGATGCGCTATTGCACCGTGCTGTTTCGCGACCTGCGCGAGCAGCGCGAGCATGAACGCCGTGTGCGCGACACCAACCGGCTGAGTGGGATTGTCGAATTAGCGGCGACGATTGCCCATGAAATTCGCAATCCGCTGACCTCGTTGAGCGGCTCGGCCGAGTTGCTCCAGGAACGGATTCACGAGCCGGATGCCCGCCAGTTACTGCTGACGATCATCCACGACGTGGAGCGCATGGACGCCATTGTCGAGGATTTTGTGACGTTCACCCGTTTGCGCAGCATGGCCTTTCAACCGGTCGACCTGAATGAAGTGCTGACCGAACTGGCGGTCTTGTTGTATCACAACCGGCGCTTCAGGCCCAACACCAAAATCATCTATCGCGAACTCAACCAGCCGCTGCCGGTCGTGATTGATCCGCGCCAGTTCAAACAGGCCTTATTGAACATCGGTTTGAATGCGCTGGATGCGATGCCCCAGGGCGGTGAGTTTGAGGTGGCGGTCGACCCGGCCGCGCATGACGAGCTGGTCACGATCACGTTGCGCGACACCGGCAGCGGCATCCCGGCCGAAGTCCAGCAGCGCATGTTCGAGCCGTTCTTCTCGACCAAGGAAAGCGGATCGGGGATCGGCTTGTATGTCACCCAGCGGATTATCGAGAGCCATCACGGCACGATCACGGTGGCATCGGAAGTGGGCAAAGGCGCCCTCTTCACTGTCAAAATTCCAAGAACAATCACTCAGGAATACGCATGACGGACACGCCCCGCATACGAATATTAGTCGTCGACGACGAGCCCAATATCGTCGAAGTCATGCGCAGCGCTTTGCTGAGCGAAGGCTATGACGTGACCGCGACCAGCCAGCCGGAGCAAGCCGAGCGCTTGATTGTGGAACACGACTATGATTTGGTGATGAGTGATCTGAAAATGTCGCCGATAGACGGGCTCGGCATCCTGCGGCGGGCCAAGGAAAAAGATGAACGGCTGCAGGTGATCTTGGTGACGGCCTTTTCGACCATCGAAACGGCGGTCGAGGCGATGAAGGCCGGCGCGTATGATTACGTGCTCAAGCCGTTCAAACTCGCCGAACTGAAGCTGGTCGTGCGACGCGCGCTCGAATTTCGCGCGACCATTATGGAGAACGACCAGCTCAAGTCCGTCTTGCAGGCCAAGTATAAATTCAGCAATATTGTCGGCGAGAGCACGGCCATGCAGCGCGTGTTTGAACGTATTCGCAAAGTGGCGGATACGGATGTCACCGTGCTGATCACCGGCGAAAGCGGCACCGGCAAGGAGCTGGTCGCCAAGGCGATCTATGTGAACAGCCACCGGCATAACAAACCCTTTATCTCGATCAACTGCGGGGCCTTGCCGGAAACGCTGCTGGAGTCGGAGCTGTTCGGCTATGTCAAAGGCGCCTTTACCGGCGCCGGCAGTGACAAGAAAGGCCTGTTTCAAGCCGCCGATAGCGGCACGATTTTCCTGGATGAAATCGGCTTAACCTCGCCCGCGCTGCAGATGCGCTTGCTGCGCGTGCTGCAGGAGCGTGAAGTGCGGCGGGTGGGTGACACGCAGGATTTCAAAGTGGATGTGCGCGTGCTGGCGGCGACCAATGAGAATCTGGCGGATAAAGTCAAGGAGGGCACCTTTCGCGAAGACCTGTTTTACCGCATGAGCGTCGTGCCAATCCACATTGCGCCACTGCGTGAACGCGCGACGGATATCCCGCTCCTGGTGCAGCATTTCGTCGATCGCGCCAACACGCGCCTGGCCAAGAAATTCCGCGTCGACAAGGCATTGCTTGACATGCTGATGGCGTACACTTGGCCGGGCAACATCCGCGAATTAGAGAATGTTATTGAACGCGCCGTGGCCTTGGCCGACAGCATGCATTTGCGCACGGAAGACCTGCCGGACAATATCCTGCAGTGCCGCTCTGCGGAGGTGGCCACCGATGTGCGCGACCTGCGCAGCGTCGTGGATGACACCGAACGCAAACACATTCTCCGCATCATGCAGGAGACCGGCGGCAGCAAGAAGCTGGCCGCGCGCATCCTTGGCGTTGACCTGGCGACCCTCTATCGCAAGATGGAGAAGCTGGGCGTGCCGAACAAACAATAAGGAAACCCGTGATCTCGACCTTGCAGACATCCTTTGCCGCGCCGCCGGCGGCCTATCGCGGCAAACCGTTTTGGTCGTGGAATGGCGCGCTGGCGCACGATGAACTGCGCCGCCAAGTGCGCGTCCTGCAACGCATGGGCATGGGCGGCGCCTTTCTGCATTCGCGCACCGGCCTGGCCACGCCCTACCTCGCGGACGAATGGTTTCGACTGGTCGGCAGCGCGGCGGACGAACTGACCACGCAGGGCATGGAAACCTGGTTGTATGATGAAGACCGTTGGCCGTCGGGCGCGGCCGGCGGCTTGGTCACCCGCGATGAGCGCCACCGCCAGCGTCGCTTGACGCTGCGCTGGTACGCGCCGGGCGCGTTTGCGCCGAGCGGGCGCGAATGTGCCCTGTTTGTCGCGCGGCGCACGCCGCAGGGATTGCATAAGGTGCGGCGCATCGGCGCGGTGTCCGACGCCGCGTGCGCCGCGGATGAACATCTGTTTGTCTGTACGATTGATCTGGCCGAGTGTTCGGATTGGTACAACGGCTTCACCTATCTTGACACGCTGTCGGCTGAGGCCGTGCGGGCCTTCATTGATGCGACCCATGCGCGCTATGCCCAGGCGCTGGGGCCGGCCCTGGGCGTCAGCGTACCCGGTATTTTTACCGACGAACCGAATTTCGGAAATTCCATGCTGCAGGCAGATCACGGGCAGGTGCCGTGGACCGACGCAGTGCCGGACGTGTTCCGCGCGCGCTACGGTTATGACCTGCTGGATCATCTGCCGGAACTGTTTTTCCGCTGCGACAGCCAGGCCTTTTCACAAGCGCGCCGCGACTACCGCGATTGCATCACGCACCTCTTTGTGACCAACTTCGCGCGCCAGATCTTCGACTGGTGCGCCCAGCACAATATGCTCTTCACCGGCCATGTCTTGTGCGAAGAAACGCTCTGCAGCCAGACAAATATGATCGGCAGCGCGATGCGCTTTTATGAATTCATGCAGGCGCCCGGTATTGATATTTTGTGCGCGCAGGGCTTGACCCGCACGGGCGGCGTTGCGCCCGAAATCCTCACCGCGAAGCAATGCAGCTCGGTCGTGCGCCAAGCGGATCGGCGCTGGATGCTGAGCGAATTGTATGGCTGCACCGGCTGGCAATTCACGCTGGCAGAGCACAAAGCGGTGGGGGATTGGCAGGCGGCGCTGGGTGTCAATCTACGCTGCCAGCACTTGTCATGGTACACGCTCGAAGGCGAGGCCAAACGCGATTACCCGGCGGCCATCTTCTTTCAGTCGCCGTGGTGGCGCGATTATGCGCAGGTCGAAGACTATTTTGCGCGCGTGAACGTGCTGCTGACGCAGGGCGTTCCGGTGCGCGATATCGCCGTGCTGCATCCGATCGAAAGCGCCTGGGGCGTCTTTACAGCGGCGAATCACGACGCCGTCGCTGCGCTCGACAACTCCTTGAATGAACTGCAGATCGCGCTGGTCGGGCAGCATCTTGATTTTGACTATCTCGACGAGGACGTGCTGGCGCGTCAGGGCACGATTGAGGCAGCCACCCTGCGGCTCGGCGCGGCCCAGTACCGCGTCGTGATTGTCCCGTACCTGCTGACCATCCGCGCGTCGAGCGTGGCCCTCCTCAAACAATTCCTGGCCGCCGGTGGCACCGTGCTGGCCCTTGATCCCTTGCCGGTCTTCGTCGATGCCGTGCCCAGTGCGCAGGCGCGTCATGCGTTGCGCGCCGCAACGGTTGTGGACGGTGTGCCGGCCTTGCTGGCGGCGCTGACGGATGGCCGTGGCAAGTACCATTGCCTTTCGTTGCGTGCCATGAACGGCGCCGAGTACACCGCGACGATGAGCATGCTGCGCCATGATCCTGCCACCGGCCGCTGGATTGTTTTCATTTGCCATACGCGGCAGGATGGCGACAGCGGCCCATTGACCCTGACGGTGCCCGCTCGCGGCCAGGCCCAGGAATGGGACGCGCAGACCGGCGCAGTATTTCTGGCGCAGCAGGAAGAGGTGGGCGAGGGCGTGCGGATCACGACGTCGCTGCTGCCCTATGGCAGTCGCGTGTTTGTGATAGATCCGACGCCGGATCCGGCACTGCTGCCGCGCCCGGCCTATCGCACGGTGCGGGCAACCCGCGTGCGCCGGGCTGCCTGGGAGGTCGTGCGCGACGAGCCCAATGCGCTGGTGCTGGACATGCCGCGCTGCAAGATCGGCGCCGGCGCTTGGCAGGCGCCGCGCGAAATCCTCAAGGTCGACCAAGCCGTGCGCGACGCGCTCGGTGTGCCACACCGCGGCGGCGACATGCAACAACCGTGGACGCGCCTTGCTCAACCCGACACCCGCAGCATTGCCGTGTCGTTGCGCTATCGCTTCGATGTCGAGCAGCTGCCGGTGACACCGTGCCAACTCGTGCTGGAGCACCCGGAACGCTTTGGCATCACGCTCAATGGCGCCCGTGTGGATGCTGACGATCAGGCGGGCTGGTGGATTGATCCGTCGTTCCGCACGCTGACGCTGGCCCCGCGCCTGTTCAAAACCGGCCGCAATGAGCTGCTGCTCGCAACGGTCTATCAGCCGGCGCACGGTCTTGAAGCAGTCTACCTCACCGGCGACTTCGGCTGTGTCTGGAAGCGCACCACCGCGGTGATGACGGCCGCGCCGCGCTCGCTGGCACTCGGTGATTGGGTGCCGCAGGGCTTGGCCTGCTACAGCGGCGCGCTGGCGTATCAGACCACCTTTACCACCCAACGCGTCAAAGGCACGCGCGTGTTCCTCGAAGTGCCCGGCTGGGCGGGCACGCTGCTGCGCGTGCGTGTCAACGAACACGACTGCGGCCGCATCCTCTGGCCGCCCTATGAGCTCGACATCAGCGACGCTGTGCGTGACGGCGCAAATACGCTGGCAATCGAGGTTGTCAGCAGCCGCCGCAATCTGCTGGGCCCGCTCCATCATCTGCCGCACTATCCGCAATGGACCGGCCCGAGCCAGTTCATCACGGCCGACAAAGGCGCCAACTGGAGCGACCGCTATCAGGCGGTGCCCTACGGCTTGCTGGACGCGCCGGTGCTGTCCGTGCGCCGGCAGGCGGCGGAACGGCGTTCCGCGTCTGGCGGGTAGGGCGGGCCCGCTCTGGAGACACCCACGGTCGCGCCGTGGGCGTGACCGTGGCTGAATAGGATTGAGCAACAACACGCCGCCCTCTCTTTAATTTCTGGTGGTAGGTGCTGAAAGAGTGTGGGAGCGGCCTCCGTGCCGCGAATCTGCTCGGAAAACGGCGGGCAAATGACGCGCAGCATGCCCCGCGCGGAGCGCGGGGCGTATCCACGCCGATGGCGGGATCACCGCCGATGGCGGGACTGGCTGTGCCTTAGCTAACCAAGTCAGCGGGCAGCGGTTTTCGGTTTTCGGTGATCGGTGGTTTCCCGCCTGCCGTTCAATGTTCAGTGGTAATCTCTTGCTCGTAATTTCTTTTGCAACAAAACAAATTATGGTGCTGCGCTGCCAATCTGCGTCATCTGTGCCATCTGCGGATAAAAACTGCTGCGACCGCGGCGTGTTCAGTATTCAGTGGTAGAGCAGATGTGGCAGAATCGCGACACGGAGGTCGCTCCCACTTTGCAGCAACAAGCCGGCAGCCGCGGCAAGCAAAAAAGTGGGCAGGTGGGAAATTCTCAATTCTCAGTTTTCGGTTTTCAGTTGCAGAAACTGACGCACTGATTACTAATCACTGATCACTAATTACTGAATCCCGTTGACCCGTCTGTGTGGCTTTTAACACCTGTTTGCGCAATGATTATAAAGCATTGCGCAGCAATGCTTTATAATGTTGACTTTTACAGACATTTTGTGTATACTTTGTTATAGTAAGTAATACATACTGTAGGGTAATTCCTGCGTAAACACAAGATTTTGATTGGAACCACGTATGACGGCTCAGAAATATGACGCCACCACGATTATCGTCCTCGAAGGCATCGAGGCGGTGCGCAAACGCCCGGCCATGTACATTGGCGATACCGGCACGCGCGGCCTGCATCACTTGGTCTACGAAGTGGTGGACAACTCGGTGGATGAAGCCCTGGCGGGCTATTGCGACAAGATAGATGTCATTATTCACCAGGACAATTCGGTCACGGTGATTGACAACGGCCGTGGCATCCCGGTCGACATGCACCAGAAAATGAAAAAGCCGGCGATCGAAGTCGTCTTGACAACCCTGCATGCCGGCGGTAAATTTGACAAGCAAAGTTACAAGGTGTCGGGCGGCTTGCACGGCGTGGGCGTCTCATGCGTGAACGCCTTGTCGGAATGGATGGACGCCGAAGTCATGCGCGACGGCTTTGTCTACCACATGCGCTTTCAGCGTGGGGTTACCAGCGGCCAGCTCGAGCAAATCGGCAAGAGCAAGAAGACCGGCACGAAGATCACCTTCATGCCCGACGACCAGATTTTCGAGACGATCGAGATCAACTACGACACGCTGACCAATCGTTTGCGCGAACTGGCCTTTTTGAACAAGGGACTTGAGATCAATATCAAGGACGAGCGCGTCGAGGGCAAGGAAAACAAGTTCAAGTATGACGGCGGCATTGTTTCATTTGTCGAGTACTTGAACAAGAACAAAACACCGCTGCATGACAAGGTCATTTATTTTATAAAACAGCGCGACGACCTCGAGGCCGAGGTGGCGATTCAGTTCAACGAAACCTACTCGGAAAACGTCTACAGCTTCGCCAACAACATCAACACGATCGAGGGCGGCACGCATTTGAGCGGCTTCCGCTCGGCCCTGACCCGCACGATCAACAGTTATGTGAAGAACAGTTCGATTGCCAAGGCCGAGAAGTTGAGTGTCGCCGGCGATGACATTCGCGAGGGGCTGACGGCGGTGATCTCGGTCAAGGTTGCCAATCCGCAATTCGAGGGCCAGACCAAGACCAAGCTCGGCAACACCGAGGTCGAGGGCATCGTCAATTCGATTGTCAATGACGGCTTAAGTACCTTTCTTGAGGAGAACCCGAGCGTGTCGCGGCGCGTGATTGAAAAGGCCTTGACGGCGGCCCGCGCGCGCGAGGCGGCCCGCAAGGCGCGCGACCTGACACGCCGCAAGGGCGTGCTCGACACGGCCTCCCTGCCCGGCAAGCTGGCCGATTGTTCGGAACGCGACCCGGCCCTGTGCGAGCTGTACCTGGTCGAGGGCGATTCGGCCGGCGGCTCGGCCAAGCAGGGCCGCGACCGCAAGTTCCAGGCGATTCTGCCCTTGCGCGGCAAAATCCTCAACATTGAAAAAGCGCGCCTGGACAAAATCCTCGGCAACGAGGAAATCCGCACCATGATCACGGCCATGGGCACCGGCATCGGCGCCGGTGACTTCAATGTCGAAAAAGCACGCTACCACAAAGTCATCATCATGACCGACGCCGATGTGGACGGCTCGCATATTCGCACCTTGCTCTTGACGTTTTTCTTCCGCCAAATGCCCGAACTGATCAGCCGTGGCTACATGTACATTGCCCAGCCACCGTTGTACCGCGTGCGCCGCAAATCCAAGGAGCGCTATCTCAACACCGACAACGAGATGAACGCCTATCTGTTGGATCTCGGCTGTGAAGACATTGAGTGCACGCCGGCGTCCCAGAAAAAGGCGATGACGCCGCCCCAATTTCGTGAGTTGCTGGATGTGCTGGTCAAGCTCGAGGAATGTGTGCGCGCGCTTGAACGCAAGGGCGTCGACTTGACGGCCTACTTCGCCCTGCAGGATGCCGACGGCAACCTGCCGATGTACCGGGTGCGGATCGAGAAAGAAACGCGCCTGGTCTTGAACGACAAACAACTCAAGCAGTTGACCGAGGAGCACGAGGCGCTGAGCGGGGCCGAACTCCAGATTGACAACGACGACTTGTTCACCGCAGCCGAGCCGGCGGCGGACAAGGGCGAAAAACCGGCCGTGCGCATGGATGTCACCGAGCTGTATGAAAGCAACCAGATTCAGAAACTGGTCAAGGAACTGCGCAAGCGCGATCTGGCCCTGACCAGCTGGACTGCCGCGCCGGTGGATGAGAAATCGAAGAAAGAAGATGTGCGCCCGGTCCTGGCGCAGCTGAAGACCGGCGAGGTCGAGTGGCAGGTGTTCTCGCTCAGCGAATTGCTCGAGCGTGTGCGCGACAACGGCCGCAAGGGTCTGCAGATTCAGCGCTACAAGGGCTTGGGCGAAATGAACCCGTCCCAGTTGTGGGAAACCACGATGGAGCCGGCCAAGCGCACGCTGCTGAAGGTCATGATCGAAGATGCCGTCGAGGCCGATGAAATGTTCACCGTGCTGATGGGCGATGAAGTCGAGCCGCGCCGCGAGTTCATTCAGCAGCACGCCAAATATGTGACTAATCTGGACATCTGAACCGGTGGCCCAGTGATTATTATTACACGGTAAGAACAAATGGATCAGAGCATCTACACGCAGAATGAGAAGATCGTCCCGGTGTCCGTCGCCGACGAGATGAAGAAGTCGTTCATGGATTACGCCATGAGCGTGATCGTCAGCCGCGCCTTGCCGGATGTGCGCGACGGGCTAAAGCCGGTGCATCGCCGCATTCTGTACGCGATGTTCAGCGAAGGCCTGCTGCACAACCGGCGCTACACCAAGTGCGCGGGCGTCGTCGGCGAAGTGCTCAAAAAATACCATCCGCATGGCGATATGGCCGTGTATGACACGCTGGTGCGCATGGCCCAGCCGTGGAATCTGCGCTATCCGCTGATTGACGGACAGGGCAATTTCGGCTCACTCGATGGCGACTCCGCCGCGGCCTATCGGTACACCGAATCGCGCTTGACCGCCCTGGCCGAGGAGATTCTGGCGGACATTGACAAGAACACGGTCGAGTTCACCCCCAATTTTGACGAGTCCACCAGCGAGCCGGTGGTGCTGCCGACGAAAGTGCCGCAGTTGCTGCTGAACGGCACGGCCGGCATTGCCGTCGGCATGGCGACCAATGTGCCGCCGCACAACATGAATGAATTGTGCGATGCGCTGATCTTGTGCGTGAAAAAGCCGCGCTGTACGCTCGAGGAACTGATGCAGGTGATGCCCGGGCCGGACTTCCCGACCGGCGGCATTATCTGCGGCATGGCCGAGATCAAAGAGCTGTATACGACCGGGCGCGGGCGCCTGCGCCTGCGCGGCAAGGCCGGCGTCGAGCCGACCAAGCAGGGCAAAGAGAATATTATTATCACCGAAATTCCGTTCATGGTCAACAAGGCCAGCTTGGTGACCAGCATCGCCACCCTGGTCAACGAGAAAAAGATCAGCGGCATTTCCGATTTGCGCGACGAATCCGACAAGGACGGGATTCGCATCATGGTCGAGCTGAAGCGCGGGGAAGTGCCCGAGATCGTCTTGAATCAGCTCTACAAGCACACCCAGTTGCAGACGACCTTTGGCGGGATCATGATCTCGATTGTCAACGGCGAGCCGCGCACGCTGGGCTTGAAGCCGATGCTCGAATGTTTTATTGCGCATCGCCGCGAAGTGATTCTGCGGCGCACCCGCTTCGATCTCGACAAGGCCGAGCGGCGCGCCCACATCCTCGAAGGATTTCTCAAAGCGCTCGATATCATTGACAAAGTCGTCAAGCTGATCCGGGCCTCGAAAAGCCGCGACGAAGCGCGCGTCGGCCTGGTCAAGCAATTCGACTTCACCGAGATCCAAGCCAACGCGATTCTCGACATGCGCTTGTACCAGTTGACCGGCCTTGAGCGCACCAAGCTCGAAGATGAGTTCGCCGAGCTGCTCAAGTTGATCGAGTACCTCAACACCATTCTGCGCAGCGACAAAGTGCTGCTCAACATCATTGTTGACGAACTGCAAAAGCTCAAAAAAGACTTCGGCGACGAGCGCCGCACCGATATCATTGCGCGCGTGGATGACCTGAAGATCGAGGACTTGATCGCCGACGAGCCGACCGTCATCACCGTCACCCACAGCGGCTACATCAAGCGCTGCCCGGTCGCGGCGTTTCGCGCGCAGCACCGCGGCGGTGTCGGCGTGCGCGGCATCGCCATGAAAGAAGAGGATTTTGTCGAGCATGTCTTCACCGCCTCGACCCATGATTACCTGCTGGTGTTCACCGCCAACGGGCGCGTGTACTGGCTGAAAGTCTATGAAATCCCGCAAATGGCGCGCGACGCGAAAGGCAAGGCGATTGTCAACCTGCTGCAGGTCAGCGATGAGGAGAAAATCGCGGCATTGCTGCGCGTGCGCGAGTTTGATGACAAGCGCAACATTGTCATGTGCACCCGCAAGGGCATCGTCAAGAAAACCAATTTGTCGGCCTACGGCAATCCGCGCCGCGGCGGCATTATTGCCATTAATCTGGATGACGACGACATCCTGCGCGGCGTCAAGCAGACCAGCGGCCAGGATGACATCCTGATCGTCACGCGCGACGGCATGTCGATCCGCTTCAACGAGGAGGACTGCCGCGAAATGGGCCGCACCACCCGCGGCGTGCGCGGCATTCACTTGCGCGAAGGCGATTATGTCATTGACATGGAAGTCGTCGACAACGAGAACACCAGCGTGCTGGTCTTGACCGAGCACGGCTATGGCAAACGCACCACCTTTAGC